>ERZ857503.11-NODE-11-length-293177-cov-24.017539_pt1 | contig 293177 bp, 229 predicted proteins | sample MGYA00519766_ERZ857503 | MGnify/ENA primary metagenome ERZ857503 (study PRJEB31778, sample SAMEA3449345) | human gut metagenome | biome: human gut; feature: human-associated habitat; material: faeces | place: United Kingdom | collected 2010/2012 ...
ATCCAAATCGTACCCCCTTCCCCAAAAAACGATTAGGGGGTACGATTGTCGGAAATCACTATCCATGCAGAAGGTTTCAATCTCTGTATTGATTTTAGATATTATCATCTGAAACCTGTTTTACTGTGATTTTTTTATTAATGGTGTTTAAATTCAGTTGTTTACTCGAATACCTTTCTTTTATTTAAGAATAGCAAAGCAATACAAAAGTCATTCTGTAAAAGTAATTCAAAGTCCAAAACAGATACAGACACGATTTTTGTATATTTGCAGGATACAGATAACACCTGACAAGTATGAAAAAAGAAATCCTATATCAAGAAATAGCGAGAACTATTGCCTGTCAAATTAAGAAAGGCGTGTGGAAAGCTGGTGAGAAACTACCTTCTTTACGCACTATTAGCAATGAAAATGGTGTAAGTCTTAATACTGCAATTCAGGCATATTATGAATTGGAAAAAGACGGATTTATAATATCACGCCCAAAATCAGGGTATATTGTCAATTACAAACCCATACGCCTATCTGTTCCAGCGACAACACAACCGTCTGTAAAGCCTGAGAGCAAAGAGGTGATAGATTTGATTGCTGACGTATACAGCTCGTTAGAAATAGGAGATAAATCGATCACTCGATTTTCATTAGGAATGCCCGAAGATATTTTATTACCAATTGCAAAACTTAATAAAGAACTTATAAGAGCTATGCAGGCACTTCCGGGTAATGGAACCCGGTATGATGAAACACAGGGAAACATGCGATTACGTAAATCTATAGCTCGTTTTACGTATAGTTGGAAGGGAAACTTGACAGAAGATGATATAGTGACAACTGCTGGAGTTACTAATGCGGTTGCTTTAGCTTTATCTGTAATTACTAAGGTAGGAGATACTATTGCGGTTGAAAGTCCGGTCTATTTTGGAATGTTACAATTAGCCAATAGTATGGGGTTGCGTATATTGGAATTACCTACCAATCCAGTAACAGGGATTGATCCAGATGCGCTGAAAAAAGTTTTACCACAAATTAAAGCTTGCCTGCTTATAAGCAACTTTAATAACCCATTGGGAAGTTGTATGCCTGATGAACATAAAAGGGTAGTTGTTGATATGCTGGCCGGATATGATATACCTTTGATCGAGGATGATTTATATGGTGATTTATTTTTTGGTAATTCACGTCCTAAGCCCTGCAAGGCTTTTGACAAGAAGGGGCTTGTTTTATGGTGTGGTGCGGTATCTAAAACATTAGCGCCGGGGTATCGGGTAGGATGGATTGCTCCCGGCAAATTTAAACATGCTATTATTCGCCAAAAGAATATTCACCTTATTTCTACGCCTGCGCTTAATCAAGAAGCGGTTGCCAATTTCATGGAGAATGACAGATACGAAAACCATTTACGTAAACTGCGACAAGAATTATACGCAAACAGTATTCATTTTGCCCATTCCATCATGGATTACTTCCCCGAGAATACAAAAATTGTTACTCCACAAGGAGGATTTATGCTTTGGGTGGAATTAGACAAACAGATTGATACAACAGAACTTTATTATCGGGCTATGCAGCGAAAAATAAGCATAGCCCCCGGACGTATGTTTACATTACAAGAGCAATATACCAATTGTATGCGTTTAAGCTATGGACAACGATGGACTCCACTTCTTGAAGAACGTTTAAAACAATTGGGAGATATAATTAAAAATCACTTTAACTGATGTATGTATTCCTTTAGTACTTCCCCTATTACTTGAAGTCCTTTCATGATTCTATCTTCTGGCATATTAGAGTAATTTATTCTAAATGTATTTTCTTTGTGCTCAACAGGATAAAATGAACTGCTGGGTACAAAGGCTATTTTCTGTTCAATGCATTTTTGCAGGATGTCACGCGCTGAAATATTTTCGGGTAATTCAATCCAAGTAAATAACCCGCCTTGAGGATGAGTATATTTTATGTCATTAGGAAAATAGCGTTCAATACATTCTAATGCTATATCTCTGCGTTTTCTGTAGACTTCTACTATTTTGCTAATATGCTCATCAATATCATATCGTTTTAGATATTCGGCAATAGTCATTTGAGCTATTGTGTTACACTGCAAATCAGTGCCCTGCTTAACTAACACATACTTGCGGATAATATCTTTATCACCTGCAATCCACCCAATCCGAAAGCCCGGACAAAAGATTTTAGAAAAACTACCAGTACATAAGATATTACCTACCTTATCAAAAGACTTTATAGAGGGTAAAGACTCTCCTTCAAACCTTAATTCTCCATAAGGGTTATCTTCAATAACAGGAATATCATATAAAGCAGATAGTTCAGCCAGTTTTTTTCGTCTTTCCAAACTCCATGTTTTTCCAGTGGGATTTTGAAAGGTTGGTATTACATATATTAGTTTTATATTTTGAGTATTATTCAGTACCTCTTCCAAAGTAGCCATATCCATGCCTTCTTCATCTGTTGGAATTTCAATGAAGCTACTCCCATATGATTTGAATGCGCTAATTGCTGCTAAATAGGTGGGGCTTTCACACAATACGATATCGCCATCGTCCAGAAATACTTTTCCGGATAAATCTAATCCTTGTTGCGAACCGTGAGTTATAAGAATATTATCCTTATCAAACGATGTCCCTAAGCGTTCATTCATTCGTTTGGCAATCCATTCACGTAAAGGATAATACCCTTCAGTAGTCGTATATTGAAGAGCTTTTGCTCCTGCTTCTTGCAAAACGACCTGATTCATTTTGTTAATTTCATCTATGGGGAATAGCTCAGGGGCAGGTAGTCCACCAGCAAATGAAATAACATCTTCCCGTTCTGTAACTTTGAGTATTTCTCTTATTTCCGAAGCCTTTATATAAGACATTCTCTTGGCAAATTTCAACTTCATAATCATTAAATATATTTGAAAACTAAAATAATGCAAAGTAAAGCATAATAGATAAATGAGAACAGATACAATTTGCACAATATCAGCGGGTACAGATTTTCGGAACCAAGTATTATCCTGATTATATCGCCTACCGAAAGAATTAAACGGACAGTTATCAATAGAAAGACAGGACTGATACTTGCGTCGACAGTTATTCTAGCCGAACCTCAATTAACCAAGCGTGAGAAAGAAATACTAATATTAATTCGGCAAGGTTTTCTGAGCAAAGAGATCGCTTATAAGCTAAATCTTAGTATTTATACGGTAAATAATCACCGAAAGAATATATTGGCAAAGCTAAATGTAGATAATGCGATCGAAGCTATCAATAAGGCGGAAAATTTCGGTATTCTCTATTGATTACGATATCCAATCCAAACCACTAGCTAATATTGATATGATTGCGGTTATATTTCATCCTCTGGGGCTGAATCCATTTGTGCGATGCGCTATGAGTGAATTATACAATCATTTTTCTGCGGAAAAAGTAGTGCGGGTATCGTATGTAAAGAATACCCGCACTTTCTATTTATTTTGAAAAACGTAATTTTATAGTTCAAGATTCACTTCATTCATATTGATTTCAAGAGAGCGCCGCTATACCTGTTCCTATCAAGTTTGCGTTATTCATATTGTTGATATGGATTTCGACATCCGCTAATGCGGATTCATTAAGGAGTTCTTGTAATTTCTCCAGAACAAGAATGTTATAGTTTTTATCTTTTCTATTCTCGCTCCAAAATAGACTGCCTTCGGCTACTAGACAGATTTTTTGTATATCTTTATTATATGATCTCAGTAACTGAATAAGGCCCAGTAGCGATGCGGCGACTAATTGTGCTGATCTGTTGTAGATCCAATGAGCTACATCTACATATACGTCCTTGTGAATATCCGGATAGTTCATGATAGCGGTCAATTTTTGGGCATCGAATTTATTCTCAAACTCATCCAAAGGGAAAGCCGCTTTCAATATATCGCCTAGATACATACCCGAAACCGCTTTCTCAAACCGCTGTTTTCCAAGGCTGTCTGAAATGGCGTCAACCGTGTCATCGACTGTCGTGAGGAATGGAGGATGGAAGTTACCCGACTCTAGGTTGACAGGGACTAAGCCTTGTATATTATAACTCGGATCTAATTTCTTTATTTTATCCGCTGGAATGAAAGTGGCCATGTTGGTGCCTGTTCCTACGATCAGACCGATATAGGCGTCATAGCTATTGTCGGTTAGGCCGGCAAACAAGCTGGCGATAGTATCATTTAATACTTTAATACCTGTAAATTTGATTTTACAATGTTCGTTTAGGTAGTCGAGAAGTGGTTTACCTACTAATTGCCCTACCATTTCTTTAATGTCGACTCCTTTTGTCCAACGTAACAATTTGGCGTCTCCACTGAGTACGGATTCTGCTGGATAAGAAAAACAATAGCCGATTGGCATTTCCTCATCCCGTTTTATCCCGACAATCATATCGGCTAATTCTTTAAATAGCTCCTCACGAGTATATCCCGGTGATTTCATGATCGACATGTCTTTTTTCCACCCGTTGTTGGGATGGATGGTTGGTGATCCTTGTCCAAGATCGACGGTCGCTACTCTATAGTTGGTTCCTCCTAAATCGAGAACCAATGCTTTTCCATTAATATCAGAGGTTTTGGGAGAGATAAAAGTCGGTATGCATTGTATCTCCGCATTTTCATGTTTTAATCCCTCTTCAACCTTTTCCCGAAATGAACTGGCTATCTCTTTGAGTTGGTCATTTTCTAACCAGAAAATATTTTTCTCCATAAGATTGATTTTTTGATTTTGAAATATCCTTGTTAGTGAATAACAATTTAGAAAGGGATTTGACTATCCTTATTGGTTGATTAAGTTAAGGGGATAAATTTCGGATACTGTAAAATTTGTTGTGTTAAATTTAAATTTTGTATAAACAAAAGGGTGACGATGTCTGTTTAAAACACCAAACAGATGATTTTATTTATTAATCTAAATTAAGATATATGATACCGAAAGTGGAGATAGAAGCAGGCAAGGCGGATTTAATCCGTGAGATTTTAGGCGTTAATGATTTGCAGGACATTAACTTACTTGATGAGTACCGTGATATATTTATAAAATCACAAAAGTCTGCGTATGAGAATGAATCTGTTAATGATATTAATTGTACGGATTGAATTTTGTGAGAAAAATGTCTTATATACAGGGCATAGGATGAGAATATATTATTCAATATTCTGTTTACTAGCATATTACAGTTTCTTTGTATTTCTTTCTTAGGAAACTACAGTTTCCCGCTAGGATAGAAACTGCAGTTTCTTCTAGGGGAAACCGGAGTGTCTTTTAGGCTCGGTTTGTGTAAACGATAAGGAAAATCTACTACTTATCATTTACGGTCTTCCCATATTCCTCATCACTTACCGGCTCAAGCCAAGTGTTTTTATTGGTTTGGGGATTACATTCTACGGCGATATGCGAAAACCAACTGTCCGGTGAGGCGCCGTGCCAATGCTCTATGTTTGGTGCGATTTCGACAACATCCCCGGGTAGTAAACGACGGGCGCTTTTACCTCGTTCTTGATAATAACCCACACCACCTACGGCGATGAGTATCTGCCCTCCTGTATGCGTGTGCCAGTTGTTTCGGCAGTTAGGTTCAAACGTTACGTTAAACATTGGTACGTTTAAATCCTTATTGCTTGTTAATGGCACCAGCCAAGACTTCCCCGAGAAATATTGTTCAAACCCGGTGTTTTCATTTCCTGTAGGGAATTCACTAATTTTTGGAATTTCAGTTTTCATTTCTTGTGCGTTTATATTGCCAATGGAGATTAATGTGATCAACATGGCAATGGTTATTTTCTTTATATTCATATTTGTTTTCTTGATTTTATTCATATTACAAAATTATTTAAGATATTCCATTGCTTTTGTATACCAATTACTGATAAGTGTAACAGAATTACTGATTTTACAATCTATAGAATCTTGAAGTTGATGGCTTTTAAATAAATATAGGGGAAATCTCAAATTGGCGAGATTGGACAATTGTTAGTCTGTTGGGATTATGTATTTTTGTCATCATAAGAATCTATAGGATGAAGCCTGATACGGAAAACATATATCAACGGAAAATTAATCAAGTAATTGATTATATCAATGCGAATTTGCATCTCCCTTTACGACTGGATATAATAGCCGGGCAGGTAAACGTGTCCGAGCGGCAGCTACTACGTATTATGAAAGGAGCCTTGAATGAGTCATTATATGCTTATGTGGCAAGGCAACGTGTAGAGCGAGCGGTTCTATATATGCATACGGAAGATATGAGTCTGGCAGATCTAGCGAGTCGGGTAGGCTATGATAACCCCCAATCTTTCTCGAAAGCGTTCAAGAAACAATTCAGCGTATCTCCGAAAGCTTATATGGATAAGTTGCGAGCACGTCTGAGAGAAGAGACCGAGAAGTGGAGTAATGCTTCGGTCGGGAAGGAGATTATTCCATCGGGGATGTTCGGTACGATTCGTTTGCAGAAAGGAAAATATGCGGTTTATACCTTAAAAGGTAGTTATGCGGGATTACAAGAACTATATAATACTATAAATATAGATTTCAATTATACCAAACGGCATGGAATGGCGTTTGAGGAATATGTGAGTTATTCGGAAGAGGATGACGATACGCAAGTGACAAAGATTTATATACCAATAAAATAAATTAGTATGGAAACAAAATTTTGCCAAAGCTGCGGTATGCCGCTGCAAAAGAATGAGGAGTTAGGAACGAACCATGACGGAAGCAAGAATGAGGAATATTGTTGCTATTGTTATAAGGACGGGGCCTTCACGATGGACTGTACGATGGATCAGATGATCGATCATTGTGTCCAGTTTGTCGATGAGTTCAATAAAGATGCGGACTTTCATTATACGAAAGAGGAGGCCGTAGCGAATATGAAATTATTTTTCCCGACATTGAAGCGCTGGGCGGTACAATAAGCCTCTATAAAAAGCGTCTATCTGCGCTTCGGCTTGCTGGATTAGTTTCACTGGAATGCGGGGCTTCTTCTCGAAAAAGTCCATTTCTATTTGAATGGTGTTTTTTTTAATGGAGCGGCTCCAATTACCTATTATCTTTCCGTTATACAAGATAACCGGGTAGAAGGTGCCGAATCGGTTGAACGCTTTTGGATGATGTTCTAGCGGCAATACGTCCGTGCGGTTTTTGTAACTGATCAAGTATTCATCGAAGGCGGGGAGGAGACGCAGTACAGGTTCGCTCTCATTTTTTCCTTTCCATGATTGGTGGATGAAATATTCACGGGAATCGAACGTCTCGGTCATTAACTCCGCCTTGATCAGATTGATAGCGAGCCTACACTCGGTAGCGGTTAGCCCGGACCACCAAACAAAATCCTGTAACTGGGCAGGGGAGTGGCTTTGAAAATATCTGGATGCCAATCTCGCCAGAGCCTCTTCCCTGCAAAGTTCACGAGTAGGAGGGACACGTTCGTCCAATAAGGCGTAAGTCGTTTTCTTTCCTTTATCGATCCCGCTACAGACGATGCCTTCCACCTCACCCCATGTAAGGAAAAGGTTTACGTGATCTATGGTGGGCAAAATCCCGGATTTTTGCAATTCCGCCGTTACTTCTTGTTTGGTCAGGCTTTTGTATCCTTCCAGTATCTTTCCGATCTGATCTAGGCATCTTGTGAACAGCGTTTTTTCTATCTTCCCGAAATGTCCCTTGGCGTACGACATAACGGCAGCCTTGATACGCTCGGAAGATAGCATAAGCATCCAACGGATATCCTCGGCGGCCACGAAATGCCAAGTTGGACGCATCACATGGGTACGTAGAATATCACCTTTGTACAAAGCCTCATTTACCGTTTCAAGGGAAGAGGATCTCAAGCGAATACCGATCGCCCATTTGGCCATCTCATACTCCTGCGCCTGGATAGCGCCCATCCAAGAGACCAACTCTTTCGGGGACTCGAATCGGGGTTGTTCCAATTGTTGGCTAGCTACTCGTATATGTGTTATCATAATATATGAATATAAACGCAAATGTACGAAATAAAGCGTTAAACATCCCATAATCTTGAAGATATACTCATTCTTTTTGTACCTTCACGCTAGAAACAATTAGTGAAATTTATGACGATAGCGTATTTAAATGTGGCTACGGACCGGCAACACTTGGATATTCAAAGGGAAGAGATCTCTTCTTTTGCCGCGGCCAAAGATATCCATGTGGATAAATGGGTCATGGAAGTATCCGGAGAGAAAGCGAAACAGCCGGGACCAAAGTTAAAACTTGTTCTCGAACGCTTGAAGAAAGGGGATGCCTTGATCGTATCGGATATTACCCGTTTGTGTCTTACCTTATATGAGTTGATGGGGATACTTACCGTTTGCATGGAGAAGGACGTGACGGTCTATTGTATAAACGACCGTTATATATTCGATGACCGGATGGATCGCCAATTGATGATTAATGTCTTCAAGCAAGTAGACGAGATTGATCACAGTCTGGTTTCCATACGTACAAAAGACGCCTTGGAACAGGTGAAAAGTACGGGAAAGCGGTTGGGACGTCCTAAAGGCTCGGAATCCAAGTTGTTCTTCTTAGACGCCCATAAGGGGGAGATCATGAACATGTTGGAGCGGGGAGAATCGGTAGGATCGATTTGCGAGCATTTCAACGTCTCTAAGAATACTTTTTATAAGTATAGGAAGAAATTCTTCAGATCGTAAGGATTGGTTTTAATACCAATCCTTTCGTTTCATATATAGCCAAGTCAATACTCCGGTAACTATCATGACGGCCCAAGCTATGAAATAACCGTAACGCCAATCCAATTCCGGCATTATCTTGAAGTTCATACCCCATACGCCCACCAAGAATGTCAAAGGGATGAAAAGGGTGGAGACAATCGTCAGCCGTTTCATGATGGCGTTCATCCTAAGATCGTTATTGGATATATAAAGATCGACAAGGGAAGAGGTGATTTCCCGGCAGCTTTCCGTTGTTTGGATAACGAATTGGAGTTGGTCTTGCAGGTCATTATAGATCGGCAGGATATCCGGGGTGATAATCCCGTTCTCTGTTCGTAATAGTTTTGAGAATTGATCTTTCAGCGGTTGGCTATTCTTACGGATAATCATGTACTCATGGCGGTGTTGTTGGATTAGGGAACCCATATTACCCTGATCGTTCTTAGGATCGAGCAAAGTCTCTTCTATATCCTCTAGTATCTCTTCTACCTTTGAGGCGGATTCTACTAAATTCGCTATGATCGTGTTTAGAAGGAAAGCGAGCAGCAATCCACTGCCTTTTTTCCGGATGTTCAGCATGTTGGATAGTAGCGCTTTATGAGCGGCCTCGAATACGGGGTTGTTGCTTTCCGTAAAAGTGATAACCGTATTGTTCGCTACCAGTATACTGATGTGCTCAGACCGCATCTCGTTATTGACATCGTAATAGCAGGAGTTTAATACGATAAGCATTCGTCCTTTGTATTCCTCTACCTTGACCACGTGTTGGGGAGTCAAGATATCTTTAGCGTCCAGATTATGCAGTCCGAAATCTTTTACGATACGGGTAATGGCATCCGCATTGGTCAATCCGCTAACCTCGAACCAATTGATCTGATCCGGGTCGGATAGTTTGCTGAAAGAGGTGTCGGTTATCCGCACCTCTTTCGTATGCAAAGATTGTTCGTTGTATTGCGTGAGACGGATGCCGGTTGCTGTCTCATGTTCGCCGGCGTAATAATACTTGTCCGATAAATGCCGGTTGGATATATGTCTTCTCCTGTGTGTATATTCATTCCGTCTCATAATAAGGATCTCTTTTTAATCGAATTCAACAACGGTGATGCCGGCGCCTCCGAACTGCACATGCTCGTCTTGAAAACGACGGACACCGGGAACCGTGCGCAGATAATCCCGGATTAGCTGACGTAAGATACCCGTACCGGTTCCATGCAAGATACGAACCTTGCCTGCCCCGACTTGAATGGCGTCGTCGATAAAATAGGTCACGCTTTGCAATGCCTCATCGCCCCTCATTCCTCTCACATCGATTTCTTGCTTAAAGTTTATCTTCTTCTCATGCATATTGTCAGTGGTCTGGGAGCTGACGAACGTGCTTTTCTGGATTTCCCGTTTGATCTGGCCTTTGCTTACCTTTTCCAACTGCTCCAGCTTAACTGTGCTTTTGATCATCCCGAATGCTACTACGGCCTGCTTTCCTTGTAGTTCCATAACGGTTCCGGCGGAAACCTGCCCTTTAAGGCGTACATTGTCGCCGACCTCTATCACCTCTTTATTAAATATCGGCTGGGCCGTCACTTTTTGTTTCTGTTTCTTCCGTTCGTTCCGTTCCTTGAGCTTCGCCATCTTGCGTGCGATCTTATCGTCTTCTTCTTCGGTGGCCATTACGGAGTTCTTGAACTCTTCCAAGGCTTTGCGAGCCAGTTTGGTCTGTTCTTTTTCCGCTTGGGCCTCCTTGATCTCACGAACGGTATTCTCGATCTTGGCGTTAGCCTCCGCTAGAATACGTTGGGCCTCGGCCTTTGCCTCCCGGATGATCTCTTTCCGTTGCTTGTTTACGGCTTCCAAGTCTTGTTCATAACGGGAAGTGACATCTTCCAGTTTTTTCTCCTGCTGACGGATATTCTGCCGTTTGCTTTCCCAGTACCGTTTATCGCGTACGATATCTTGCAGGTATTTGTCCATATTGATATAATCCGCTCCGACGTTCGCAGAAGCGTCGGCTATCACGTCCTCGGGCAGACCGATCTTGCGTGCGATCTCTACGGCGAACGAGCTACCCGGATTTCCGATAGAAAGCTTGAACAAGGGCTGCATCAAATGGCGGTCGTACAACATGGCACCGTTTACGATACCCTCCGTATCCTCGGCGAAATGCTTCAAATTCTGGTAGTGGGTCGTGATTACCCCAAAGCTATGATTCCGGTTGAAGCGATCCAATAAAGCCTCGGCGATAGCGCCGCCAATCTGGGGTTCCGTACCGCTACCGAACTCATCGATTAGGATAATGGTCCGCTCGTTACAATTCTTCACGAAATACTTCATGTTGGTAAGGTGGGAACTGTAGGTACTCAAATCGTTCTCGATGCTTTGCTCATCGCCTATATCGATGAATATATGCTCGAAGATCCCGGTTCTTGATCGCTCATGCAAAGGAATCAATAAACCACATTGCAACATGTATTGAAGTAATCCGACCGTTTTCAGGCAAACGGATTTACCACCGGCGTTCGGACCGGATATGATCAAGATCCGTTTTCCCTCGGTCAGCTCGATATCGAGGGGAACTACCTGCTTGCCCTGTTTCTGTAAAGACAGGAATAAGAGCGGATGCACGGCACGTGCCCAATCCATTTGTCGCTTATCCTCCACGATCGGCTTGATCGCCTTGACTTGCTCCGCGAATAACGCTTTCGCACGAATGAAGTCAATGTCGGCAAGAAACTCGTAAGATTGTAGGATATCCGGAGCTAAAGGACGGATCACGTTCGTGAATTCCGTCAGTATCTTAATGATTTCCCGGCGTTCTTCCCCTTCCAGTTCCCGGATGCGGTTATTCGCTTCCACGACCACCTCCGGCTCTATAAAGACCGTCTTGCCACTGGCGGACTCATCATGTACGATACCTTTTATCTTTCGTTTGAAGGCCGGGGCTACCGGGATCATCAAACGACCGTCGCGCATGGTCGGTGTCACGTCCTTATCGACAACCCCGTCCGATTGCGCCGCACGGAGGATGGATTGCAGGCTGCGGGATATACCGCTCATCGTGATCGTCATCTCCCTGCGGATTTGCGATAGGGTGGAGGAAGCACTGTCCTTGACCTTGCCGAATTTATCGAGGATGCTATCGATCTTTCCAATCAATTGGGGGAAGACAAAGATATCTCCCGCCAATTCAGTCAAGGCCGGATACTTGATTTCCTCATCGTCCATGGGCTTGAAGAAGCGTACGATGTCATTGATCGTTTGCAAGGAACGTTTGAGGTCGAACAACTCCCGTTCATCCAGCCAAGTACCTTCCGGCCGAATCCGTTTCAAGGAATAGCGCACGTCGAAGAAATAACTGGCGGGGAATTCCGTGTCTCCGTGTAGGATACGGATAAACTCATCGGTTTGTTCCAATCGCTTGGATACGACCTCGAAATCGGCGGAGAATCCCATCTCCGCTACCCGCTCTTCCCCGAGCGGGCTTAAACATTTTTCTGTGATTAAGTGACGGATCTTATCAAAGCCCGTCTTTTGTTCAAAATTTTGTGGATATATCACGTGTTTGTAAAATCTTTATTTGATCTCTACCGTCACTTCAGAGCGAATGGTAGGACGGATAATTACTTCTAATTTTGTCTTGCCACGCTTTATATTAAATGTACAGGCGTTGTTGCCGGACGGATTAATATAAGGGGCGAAATAGTATAAATAAGAGAACGCCGGCAAGTAATCGGAGCTTTGCGACGCATCCGCTATTTGGGGATATTTGAATACGTCCCAAAACATGCAATATTTGAAACCGTTCGCGTCCGTAAACATCGTCTTCGGATCACGATATTGCATCGTGTTCGTGATAAAGCGTTTGTAGGCGGATGAGAACTCCTCTGCCGAATGATCCATCTTATGGCGGCCGATCTTTTCTATAATGTCACGAGGACGGATGCCTGCCGCATAAGCGGGAGAGTTACGATCTACGTCAACCACTTGATCCAATTTATCGATATCGTAGCTGATCCCCGTATAATTATAGGTCTTCTTGCTCACCTTGAACGGTACGTTACGTCCGTATTTCGTGTATGGGTATTGCATACACATCAACGGGACATGCACCCGGGCGTATTCGTCTAAACGATAAGAGTCTTCCAGCAACTCGTTCGCCTCACATTCCCAGAGTACACGTCCGGGGATATCTTTTTGATCGATGATACGGATACCGAATTGCAACAGATATTCGGCTTCCGCTTCGGCGGCGGCGTAATTCAAGAACGGGAATTTCTCCATCTTACTGTGCGAGAAGTTGTACCGGTAAGTCGGTTCTTTTTCTACCAATACTTTATTCGCTCCCAGATAGTTCGGGTTCTTATCGAAAAAATAGAAAGTCTGTATCAATAAATCCGGCTTCGCGATATCAACCGTAAGTCCTTTTTTGGTCAACTCGTTCTCGATGCATTCGTTGATGACCGTTTCCAGTTTACGGTTATTCTCGTCGATGGTCGAGAAGGCGAATGTCTTGAAGTTACCGAAATCTACGCCGTCGGATGTGACGGTAGTCTTGAACGGGCATATGAATTCTTGCTCATTGGTTGTCTCCAAGCTATACATCGCATAGGCGGACGCCAGCTGGTCTTCCGTGATGGCGTTACTTTTCTTGCAGTCCTTCTTTACCAATACTTGTTTAGAAGGAGAGGAAAGGTTGCTGATAGTCAATAGGACATCGTTTCTTCCGGCGGGATTCAGCAGTTGTGGGATCTCATCGACAGATATTTCCGTCACAGGTACACCGTTGATCTCCTCGATCACGTCGTATTTCTTAATACCTGCTTGCTCGGCGGATGAATAAGGGATGACGCTTTTAATGACCGGCTTGTTATTTCCCCAGTTCTTGCTCTGGCTGATATCGTATGTGAAGCCTAGTCGGCAGATGGATGTATTCCTGTTTTGGGCGGAAACCGTACAGACCGCCAATACTAATAGTAACGTTGATAAAATCACACTTCTCATCATATTCTGGAATTTTATTTACTCTAAAAATACCTGTTTCGTTTAAAACATAGGCAAAGGTAAAGATATTTTTGATGTGGTGGAATAGTTGGCAATATATTTGCTGCTATAATAGTGTATGAACTTGATATGGATGCTGTGTATATACTTTTTAAGGGTATTTATGTGGTACCGTATTTCGCTTACAATTAGTTAGTAATGAAAAAAATCAGATAGATTATGAGCAAGATGAATCCAAACGAGAAAAAAGAAAACGCTTCAAAAAACGAAAACGTGAATAATGAGGAAGCGACAAATTTGCAGGAAGAACAGTCAAATGCGGCAGATGAAACTGCCGGCTCTGACAATGTGTCGGGCGAGGTGGAAGCCTTGCAAAAGAAATATAACGAATTGAACGATTCCCACCTGCGCTTGATGGCGGAGTTTGACAATTACCGTAAACGTACGATGCGTGAGAAGGCCGATTTGATCAAGACTGGCGGCGAGGGTGCGTTAAAGAACCTTCTTCCTATTATCGACGATTTCGAGCGTGCTTTGCAGAATGTCCGCACGGCTGAGGATGTAGAGGCCGTTAAAGAAGGCGTGGACTTGATTTTCGGTAAGTTCATGGGCTATCTGTCTCAGCAAGGCGTAAAGCCGATCGAGGCCATAGGCAAGCCGTTCAACACGGAGGAGTTTGAGGCTATCGCTACGATTCCCGCTCCGGAACCGGACATGAAGGGCAAGGTATTGGATTGCGTACAAACTGGATATACCTTATTTGACAAGGTAATACGTCACGCTAAAGTAGTAGTGGGAGAATAATCGGAAAATCGGCAAATAACAAATACAAGGATGGCTAAAAGGGATTACTATGAAGTGCTGGGCGTTGAGAAGAATGCTTCGGCGGATGAGATAAAGAAAGCGTACCGTAAGAAGGCGATACAATTCCACCCGGATAAGAACCCGGGCGATAAGCAAGCGGAGGAGAACTTTAAGGAGGCGGCAGAGGCATACGACGTGTTGAGCGATCCGCAAAAGCGTCAGCGTTATGACCAATTCGGCCATGCGGGTGTCGGCGGGGCTTCACAAGGTGGCGGCTTCGGTGGTGGTATGTCCATGGAGGATATCTTCTCCCAGTTCGGCGACATCTTTGGTGGACATTTTGGCGGTTTTGGTGGCTTCGGTGGTTTCGGCGGTTCTCGTGGAGGACGCCGTGTGAACCGTGGATCGGACTTGCGTGTGAAGGTGAAGCTGAACCTGAAAGAGATCGCTAACGGCGTGGAAAAGAAGATCAAGGTGAAGAAGTATGTGCCTTGTTCGCATTGTCACGGTAGCGGGGCGGAAGGCTCGGAGGGTGTGAAGACGTGTGATACGTGTAAAGGTAGCGGTGTCGTTACCCGTATCGCCAACACGATCCTTGGGCAGATGCAGACGCAGACGACTTGTCCTACTTGTGGTGGCGAGGGCAAGATCGTTGTCAAGAAATGTACGGAGTGTAACGGTGAGGGCGTCGTTCGCGACGATGAGATTATCACGATCAATATCCCTGCCGGTGTAGCCGAGGGCATGCAGCTCTCCATGAATGGTAAAGGCAACGCCGCACGACATGGTGGAATCAACGGCGACTTATTGATCCTTATCGAGGAGGAACCGCATCCGGAGTTGATTCGTGATGAGAACGATCTGTTATACAACCTGCTATTGAGTGTTCCGCAAGCAGCCTTGGGAGCCACGGTAGAGGTCCCGACCATCGACGGAAAGGCGAAATTGAAGATCGAGCCGGGTACACAGCCGGGTAAGGTGCTTCGTTTGCGTAATAAAGGACTTCCTTCCATCAATAGTTATGGTACGGGCGATTTGTTGGTGAACGTGAGTGTATATATCCCCGAGACTTTGTCGTCTACGGAGAAAGAGACGCTGAACGGATTGGAGAATTCACCGAACTTCCAGCCTAATAAGACGATGAAAGAGAAAATCTTCAGTAAGTTTAAGCACTTCTTTGATTAACGAATAGGAAAGACTACTGTGTTCGTGTGAGAACACTATAGCATTCGTGGATAAACACAGTAGTGTTTGGAAATGAATACTATAGTGTTTATCGCCGGAATACGGTAGTCTTTTTTCATAAGTCCTAAAATGAGTATCCTATGAGAATATATACCCGTGGAGGAGATAAAGGAAAAACCGGCATACATGGCGGTGAGCGTGTCGATAAGGATGACATCCGTATTGAGGCGAATGGGACGTTGGATGAGTTGAACGCCGAGATCGGCATTGTCCGTACGTTGCTGCCTCCCGATCATGAATGGCAGGTGTTGCTGGGTAGGATACAGCGTGAGATGATGGCCGTGATGTCTCATGTGGCGACACCATCGGCGATCCGTGATAAGAATCCGAATCCGCTTCCCGATGATTTGGCCGTCTTTTGTGAGTCCCATATCGATGATCTATCCGCCCAGATGGAGGATAACGGGTATTTTATCCTTCCGGGAGGCACACCTGTTTCGGCGCACCTCCAATTGGCCCGTACGATCACCCGCAGGGCCGAACGCCGCTTGTGGACATTGAATCGGAAAGACCCGGTTCCTGCCGGGATCATGGCGTTCGTGAATCGTTTATCGGATCTGTTCTTTACGATGGCACGTTATGACATGTTTCGTCAAGGGAACGCTGAGGAACGTTGGCAATCCTTCCTGTATAAGCGGAAAAATAAATCCTAGAGGGCGATATCTTGCCATTTGCCTTTCACGAGCTCACGGGTGGACTTGAAGCCGGCTTGCTTCAGCAACTTGAAAGCCTCCTTGCGACCGTCGTTCACCAAATCCGGATAATGGCAATCGGAGTTCACCATGACAGGGATATTCATTTCCCGCATCCGTGATAGGTATTCCACACGGGGGTAAAGCTCTTTTTTCTTGGTCCAGTTCTTGGTGTTGACCTCTACCATCAATCCTTTCTCCTGAACCAGATCCAGACAAGCCTCAAAAGGCTTCCGATACCAATCCTCCTCAAAATTGAAGATCTCGTACTTCTGTCCGTTCATATAGATCTTGTCCATATGCCCGACGATATCGATGCCTCCGGCCTCTATCATTTTCATCGTGGTATCGAAGAAACGCTTGACAAGCAACCGGACATCTCCCTCGAAATGCCGCTCCACGGAGTGGGCGTATTCCCTGAATGAGCCGTCTATACAGACCATGTTCTCTTCGACCAGACGCTCTGATACGGGCAGGAAATGGATGGAACCGATCCGGTAGTCCAAAGGCAACTCTTGGAAATAGGGGATCGAGGCGTTATAGGTCTCGTCCAGATAATCAATCTCCAGACCGGCATATATTTCTAGTTGATCGCTGTATTTCTGTTTCAGTCGGTTTATCTCTTGCAGATACTCCGGCATATCGTCTTTAGACATATTCCAGAAGGTCTCGAACGGAAGCGGCGAGTGGGAGGAAAAACCGTACGCACGGAACCCGTGTGTTATGGCGAATCTCACGAAATCCTCCGGAATACTTCTTCCATCACAAAAAGTACAATGACTATGGTAGTTACTGAGTTGCATGATTGTTCTTAGTGATTAAAAAGCCACATCCAGATCATCTTGCCCGGATGTGGCCTTGTATGATGAATGAGAGAGGTGTTATTTGATAACGCCTAGCTCTTTTCCTACCTTGATAAACGCGGCGATAGCCTTGTCCAAATGCTCAGTCTCGTGGCCGGCGGACAATTGTACACGGATACGAGCTTGTCCCTTCGGTACTACCGGGTAATAAAAACCGGTTACGTAAATACCCTCTTCCTGCATCTTGGCGGCGAAATCTTGAGACAACTTAGCGTCGTACAACATAACAGCGCAGATAGCGGATTGAGTCGGCTTGATATCGAAACCGGCTGCCAGCATCTTGTCGCGGAAGTAACTTACGTTGTTCATTAATTTCGTATGTAAAGCGTCGCTCTCCTTCAACATCTTGAACATCTCCAAGCTTGCGCCTACGATGGCCGGAGCCACGGAGTTAGAGAACAAGTAGGGGCGAGAACGCTGACGTAACATATCGATAATCTCCTTCTTTCCGGTCGTGAAGCCACCCATGGCACCACCGAACGCCTTACCCAGCGTACCCGTGAAGATATCTACACGTCCGTAAACATCAAACTGCTCGGCTACGCCATGACCCGTCGGGCCTACGACACCGGCAGAGTGAGACTCGTCCACCATAACCAATGCGTCATATTTCTCGGCAAGCTCGCAAATCTTGTCCATCGGAGCGACATTGCCGTCCATGGAGAACACGCCGTCCGTGGCGATGATACGGTGACGTTGGGCCTGCGCCTCTTGTAGGCAACGCTCCAAGTCCGCCATATCGGCGTTAGCGTAGCGATAACGTTTAGCCTTGCATAAACGAACACCGTCGATGATAGAGGCGTGGTTCAAGGCATCTGAGATGATAGCGTCTTCCTCGCCGAACAACGGCTCGAACAAACCACCGTTAGCGTCGAAACATGCGGCGTAAAGGATCGTGTCCTCAGTCTTGAAATAGTCGGAGATGGCTGCTTCCAATTGCTTGTGCAAATCCTGCGTTCCACAGATGAAACGAACGGACGACATGCCATAACCGTGTGTATCCATGGCTTCTTTCGCGGCCTTGATCAGTCGTTGGTTATCGGACAGGCCAAGATAGTTGTTGGCGCAGAAGTTCAAAACATCACTTCCGGCATTTACTTTGATGTCGGCTCTCTGTGGCGTAGTAATGATACGCTCGTTCTTGTATAAACCAGCGGCTTTGATGCCTTCAAGTTCATTTGTCAAGAATTCTTTAAGTTTTCCGTACATAAAAACTTCGTTTTTTATTAGTATTTAGATGTGAGTAGTAGCTTCGTTGTCAAAGCGACAGACAAAGGTCTGTTTTTTTTTTGAATTTTAATACTAAAAAAGAGAAGAAATTCATGTCTAAACTGTTTTATTCTCTATACCTTTGCCGACGGAAAAAAACTTAAATCTCATTAAACGCGATGAAGAATGTATTAGTAATTGGTTCTACCGGTCAGATCGGATCAGAGTTAACCATGAAATTAAGAAGTATCTACGGTGGGAACATAGTAGCGGGTTATATCCCGGGTGCGGAACCTAAAGGCGAGTTGTTAGAATCGGGACCTTCCGCTATCGTGGATATCACGAACGAGCAGCAGATCGCTGAGACGGTATCAAAATATAATATTGATACGATCTACAACTTGGCGGCTCTTTTGTCGGCTGTAGCAGAGGCTAAACCTCAGTTGGCGTGGAAGATCGGAATGGGGGGCTTGTTCAATGTGCTTGAGGTGGCCCGTGAGATGCACTGCGCCGTATTTACGCCGAGCTCTATTGGCGTTTTCGGTAACAATACCCCGAAAGACAAGACTCCTCAAGATACGATCCGTAATCCTCGTACGATGTACGGCGTGACGAAGGTATCCGGCGAGTTGTTAAGCGATTATTATAATATCCGTTTCGGCGTGGACACACGTTCGGTTCGTTTCCCCGGATTGATCTCTTACGTGACACCTCCGGGTGGCGGTACGACGGATTACGCTGTCGATATTTATTATTCGGCCGCTAAGGGCGAGAAGTTCGTTTGCCCGATCGCAGCCGGTACCTTCATGGACATGATGTACATGCCGGACGGCTTGCGTGCCGCCATCGAGATCATGGAGGCGGATTCTACGAAGTTCGTTCACCGTAACTCTTTCAATATCGCCTCGATGAGTTTCGATCCGGAGATCATCTTTAATAATATCAAGAAATATATGCCTGAATTCCAGATGGAGTATGAGGTAGATCCTTTGCGTCAGGCTATCGCCGAGTCGTGGCCGAACTCCTTGGATGATACTTGCGCCCGCCAAGAGTGGGGCTGGAAGCCGGAGTATGATTTGGATGCCATGACAAAAGACATGTTAGCTAAATTGAAAGAACGTTTCAATAAATAAGAGTGATGTTGTAGCCATGATTGTTTGTGGATAGAGGGGCCGGGGTATCATCAGGGGGGATGATCCCCGGCTCTATTTTTTACCGCCGCTATTTCAATAAATCCGGTCGGAGGCGTGCCGTACGCTCTTGTGCTTGTTGCAAGCGCCATTCTTCGATCTTGCGCTGGTGCCCGGATAATAGTACCTCGGGTACTTTCCAACCTTTGTAATCGGCGGGACGTGTATAAACAGGCGGGGCCAGTAAGTCATCTTGGAAGGAGTCGGAGAGGGCGCTTTGCTCGTCGCCGATCGCTCCCGGTATCAAGCGTACCACGGCGTCGGTTATGATAGCGGCGGCCAGCTCTCCTCCGGTAAGGACATAGTCTCCTACGGATATCTCTTTCGTTATCAAATGCTCACGGATACGATAGTCGATCCCTTTATAGTGCCCGCAGAGGATAATCATATTATTTAGTAAAGACATACTGTTGGCCATGGGCTGGTTGAGTGTCTCGCCATCCGGGGAGGTATAGATTACCTCGTCATATTCCCGTTCGCTTTTCAACGCTGAGATCGCCCGGTCTATCGGTTCGATCTGCATCACCATTCCGGCCTCTCCTCCGAACGGATAATCATCCACCCGCCTCCATTTATTAGTGGTGTAATCCCGTAGGTTATGTAAATGAATCTCTGCTAATCCTTTATCTTGCGCCCTCTTGACGATAGAGCAATTAATCATCCCCTCGATCATCTCGGGAAGTACGGTAAGTATATCTATACGCATAAAAAATAGTTGTAACGTTAAAACCTCCCGCAAAGGTACATCTTTATTCTGACTCATCGTAAAGTGAGTCTCTATTATCTATGATTCGTGATAGAAAATTAAGAATGAATGAAACGCATGCGTTGGCGCAGTTAAGAGTTCGTAGAAGTTCATGAGGATATTTTTGTATCGTTTGAATTATTATTCGTACTTTTGTCCATCAATTCGGCGGCTATCAATAGAGGCCGTCTCTTTAGAGAATAAATTTTATAGCGATGAATATATCTTACAATTGGCTGAAAGAGTATCTTGATTTCGATCTGGAGCCAGAAGAAGTTGCTGCGGCGCTTACCTCTATCGGTTTGGAAACCGGTGGAGTAGAGGAAGTTCAAACCATTAAGGGCGGACTTGAGGGACTGGTTATCGGTGAAGTGTTAACTTGTGAGGAACACCCGAATTCTGACCATTTACATATTACGACCGTAAATGTAGGTGGCGAGGCTCCTTTACAAGTCGTATGCGGTGCCCCGAACGTGGCTGCCGGACAGAAAGTGGTCGTAGCCGTGAACGGTACGAAACTGTACGACGGTGACGAATGCTTTACCATCAAGAGATCCAAGATCCGTGGCGTTGAGTCCAACGGTATGATTTGCGCCGAGGACGAGATCGGTATCGGTACCGACCATAACGGTATTATCGTACTTCCCGCCGATGCTGTTGTAGGTACGTTAGCTAAAGATTATTATAATGTAAAGAGCGACTACGTGCTGGAGGTGGATATCACCCCGAACCGTGTAGACGCTACTTCCCATTTCGGTGTCGCCCGTGACTTGGCCGCTTATTTGAAGCAAAACGGCAAGCCCGCCGAATTGAGACGTCCTTCGGTAGACGCTTTCAAGATTGACGACGAGACACCGGGCGTAGAGGTCGTGGTAGAGAATACGGAGGCTTGTCCCCGTTATTCCGGTGTTACGATCAAGGGCGTTACGGTGAAGGAGAGCCCGGAGTGGTTACAAAACCGTTTGCGTGTGATCGGCCTTCGTCCCATCAATAACGTAGTGGATATAACGAACTTTATCCTGCATGAGTTGGGGCAGCCTTTACACTCTTTTGACGCGGGTAAGATCAAAGGAAATAAAGTGATTGTCAAGGCGGCCGAGGCTGGTACGAAATTCGTCACGTTGGATGGCGTGGAGCGTACGTTGACCGATCGTGACTTGATGATTTGTAACGTCGAGGAACCGATGTGTATCGGTGGCGTGTTCGGCGGTTTGGATTCCGGCGTGACGGAGGAGACCACCGACGTATTCTTGGAATCCGCTTGTTTCCATCCGACGTGGATTCGCAAGACCGCTCGTCGTTTTGGCTTGAATACGGACGCTTCTTTCCGCTTCGAGCGTGGTTTGGATCCGAACAATACGATGTATGTATTGAAACGTGCCGCCTTGTTGATACAAGAGTTGGCGGGAGGTAAGATCACGGGTGCCGTACAGGATGTTTATCCTACCGTGGCGGAACCGTATACGGTTGAGGTGACTTACGAGAAGATCAATACGTTGATCGGTAAGGATATTCCGGTAGAAACCGTGAAAAGTATCTTGGCAAGCCTTGAGATGGAGATCGTATCCGAGACTGCCGAGGGCTTGACTTTGCATGTTCCCGTATATCGTATCGATGTGCAGCGTGATGTAGACGTGATCGAGGACATTCTTCGTATCTACGGATATAATAACGTGGAGTTCAGCGATAACGTGAAGTCCAATTTAAGTTACCAGACTCCTACGGATCGTAGCTGGAAATTGCAGAACTTGATCTCGGAGCAACTTTGCGGTTGTGGTTTCAACGAGATCATGAACAATTCCTTGACACGCTCCGCTTATTATACGGATCTGTCTGTTTATCCGGAAGCGCATTGTGTCATGTTGATGAACCCGTTAAGCGCTGATTTGAACTGCATGCGTCAGACCTTGTTGTTCGGAGGCTTGGAGAGCATCGAGCATAACATGAAGCGTAAGAATGGCAATGTCCGTTTCTATGAGTTTGGTAATTGCTATGATTATAATATTGATAACAAGAAGGAAGATGAGACCTTGGCGCAGTTCAGCGAGGATTACCGTCTAGGCATCTGGGTAGCCGGCAACCGGGTGGAGAACAACTGGGCGCATCCTGACGAGAAATCTTCCGTTTATGAGTTGAAGGCTTACGTAGAGAATATCTTAGCCCGCTTGGGTGTGGATATGAAACGGGTTATTTTCGGTAACTTGACGAATGATATCTATTCTTCGGGCCTAAGCATCACGACCGGTTCCGGACGTCAATTGGGTACGATGGGTATCGTAAGCAAGAAACTTCGTAAGATGCTGGATATCGATATGGAGGTTTATTACGCTGAGTTGTCGTGGACCCAATTGATGAAGGAGATCAAGAAGGCGAAAGTAACCTTCTCCGAGATTTCCAAGTTCCCGGCCGTTAAACGTGACTTGGCGTTGTTGCTTGATAAGAGCGTACAGTTTAGCGAGGTCGAGAAAATCGCTAAGGATAGCGATCGCAAGCTATTGAAGGAAGTATCTCTGTTCGACGTTTACGAGGGCAAGAACCTTCCGGCGGGCAAGAAGTCTTATGCCGTAAGCTTCTTCATGCAAGATGAGAGCAAGACTTTGAACGATAAGCAGATCGACGCTATCATGAAGAAGATCCAGACGAATCTGGAACAAAAGCTAGGTGCTCAATTGAGATAAGAATTTAATTACATAAAATAAAGATAAACTGATAAACATATGGGAAGAGCGTTTGAGTTTCGTAAAGCGAGAAAGTTTAAGCGTTGGGGCAATATGGCCCGTGTATTCACGAAGTTAGGTAAGGAAATCACGATCGCGGCAAAACAAGGTGGGCCGGAGCCCGAGAATAATCCTCGTTTACGTGTGTTGATGCAGAACGCCAAAAAGGAGAATATGCCGAAGGAGAACGTGGAGCGTGCCATTAAACGTGCCGTATCCAAGGATTTCACGGATTATAAGGAGATGAACTATGAGGGATATGGTCCTTTCGGTATCGCTATCTTCGTTGAGACCGCTACGGATAATACGACTCGTACGGTAGCCAACGTTCGTAGTTATTTCAATAAGAACGGTGGTTCTCTGGGAACATCCGGTAGCTTGGAGTTCTTGTTCGATCATAAATGCGTATTCCATATCGCTAAAAAAGAGGATCTTTCTTTAGAAGACCTAGAGTTGGAGTTGATCGACTTCGGTGTAGATGAGGTTGAGGAAGACGAGGACGAGGTTGTTCTTTATGGTGAGTTCGCGCAGAATTCGGCGATCCAGAAATATTTGGAGGAGAATGGTTTCGAGATCTTGAGTAGTGAGTTCGTACGTATTCCGAACGATTTGAAGGAGGTTACTCCGGAACAGCGTGAGTCTATCGAGAAGATTATCGAGAAATTAGAGGAAGACGAAGACGTTCAAAACGTATTCCATAATATGAAGGAAGACGATTCTGAGGAGGAATAACGTACGCTTATACGTAAAATAGTATACTTTATCCGTAAAAAAGCGACATCGAGGCAAATTCGATGTCGCTTTTTCTTTTTTACAACGAATGTTTCATGTTTTTTATTTATTTTTGTGAGTCTAGGGTGAATAACAATTTAACTTATATGGTGAAAATGAAAAGACTATTTCTTCTTTGTGCGTTCGTGAGCATGTTTGCGACGTGTAATTTTATCTCAGCTCAAAAGGAGTTAGGGATTTTCAATTCTGTTTCGGCAGGAGTGGGTGTTGGTTTGACGGGTGTAGATGTGGAGGTCGCTACTCCTATTACGCCTTATCTGGCGTTGAGAGGTGGTCTTACCTTTATGCCGGGTTTCAGCATTAATACGGACGTGGATGTAGATGTTAACGATCCGCGAGCGGGTGTGTATAATGATACATACTCCATGGATGTCAAAGGTAGCTTGAAACGTACTTCCGGACAGTTGTTGGTGAATGTTTACCCGTTTCCTCACGCTTCTTCGTTCTTCGTTGCGGCCGGCGCCTATTTCGGTGGTTCTTCCTTGGTGAAGATAGAAGGGCATAGTGATAAGCTGAAAGACCTGATCGCCCAAGGAGAAAGTGCGGGCATAGTTATCGGTGATTATACGATTCCGGTGGATAATAACGGTAATGTATCCGGTGGATTGAAAGTGTCCGGTTTTCGTCCTTATCTAGGTCTTGGATTCGGTCGTGCGGTTCCTAAGAAACGGGTTGGCGTGATGTTTGAGCTGGGTGTGCAATTCCATGGCAAACCGGAGGTGTATACGGATTCAGGGGATGTAAAGGACTTGTTGAATGAGATAGACGAGGATGATACCTTTACGAAGATCATGGACAAGCTAACGGTTTATCCGGTCATGAAGATTCGTATTTGCGGAAGAATATTTTGATTGTCAAAGATAGTATAAGCTAAGAGTGGCGTTAATAATACGATGCCACTCTTTTTTTATGGCTAAACTTTCATTTATTTTGTTTATTTTTGCGCGCTGTTAGGGTCATAATTTTGATAAAAATAACTTTATATGAAAAACAAACATTTAGTGATGCTATTGCTATCATCTTGCTGTTTAGCGGCATGTGTGGATAGTAAGTATGATTTAAGCGATGTCAATACGGACGATGCGGTAATGGGTGAGTCTTGGATAGCTCCCCTCGGTACGGGTTATGTAACGTCGGATGACGTTGTGAATGTAGAGAAAGTCCCTTCCATTCGGGAAGTCGACGGGGCTTACGTCATGATCTATGATGGAGAGATGAAGATTAAGGGGAAAAGCTTACGGGCCGCCTCTGATAAAGTGGAGATCGCCTCGGAAGATATAACGACTGGGGATATCGATGGTTTGTTTGATGGCGATTTCGTTTTGGCGTTAACGAATCCCCATATTACATTAAAGTCGAATGTAAAGAATGCCTCTTTGGATTGTAGCTTGTCTATCGAGGCTGAGAACGCAAGTAAAAAGGAGGCTACTTCCTCTGGTTTTACCTTGTCAACGGTGTCTCCTAATATTTGGATCGGCCCTCTTGATCCGAAGACGGATGCTTTTAAGTTTGTCAAGAACGAGAAGTTACCGGGAATCGTACAGATTGTTCCTCAAAAAATACATTTGTCTTTGTCCGCCGATAGCAAACAATGGGCGAACGCTCCTATGGATGCCTTGAGCGAGTTACGCTATGCGGTAGAGCTTCCGTTGACTCCGGCACCGGAATTTAGCGCCGTATCCGTCGAGCGGATCGAGGACGCTTTTGATGAGGATTTCGTAGACTATATTTTCTCGGACGGAAGCGCGAAGATCTATGGAGAGGTTACGAACGAGATGCCGTTCGATATGTCTATCGAGATGGTGATCATGGATGAGAACAATGTACCGGTAGATATCCAATTCCCGGCGCAAGAGGTAAAAGGACAATCCGGAGAGGTTGTCTTCGAGATCACGAAGGAGGATATGCCGAAAATGAAGGACGCACGTCATATAGACCTGAATTTACATTTAACGGGTAGAGATCAAAGCGAGGCTTTGAAGAAAGGCCAGAAAACGACCTTCAACTTGAAACTTAAGAAAGAAGGCGGAATTTCTATTTGATCCCAGTACTAACCATTTAAATTACGAAAAAGAAAGATGAATACTATATATAATATGTATAAGAGAGGTCTGTGCGCTTTATGTTTATTGACCACTGTGGGGATGTCGGTATCCGCCCAGCAAATACGAACTTCTTACTTCATGCAATCCTCTACGGCACGCACGACGATGAATCCGGCGTATCGTCCCGAGAGAGGCTATGTTTCCATTCCGGTATTAGGTGCGGTTGGCGCTTCGTATGGTACGAACGGAATAGCTGTGGATAATTTTATTTATCCGAAGAATGGTGAGACCGTTACGTTCATGGATAACTCCGTGAATACCGAGTCTTTCCTGAATGGCTTGAAGGACGAGAATCAGGTAAACATGGATTTTGGTACGCAGGTTCTATCCGGTGGCTGGTACGCCGGCAAGGGATTCTGGACGGTTGATGTTTCTATCAAGGGATTGGCGAATATTCGTGCTCCGAAGACATTGTTCGAGTTCATGAAAAAGGGTAATGGATCTCAGAGTACGTATGATATCCGTAATATCAGGGCGTATGCCGAGGCTTATTTGGAGACAGGTGTAGGATATTCTCGTCCTATCACGGATAAGTTGACAGTCGGAGGTAAGGTTAAATTGTTATGGGGCGTAGGTTCTATGGACGCTACGATCGATCAGATGCATGCTGAGATGGGAGAGACTAGCTGGAAAGTTACCTCTACCGGTACATTGCAGACGAATATGAAAGGCTTGGTTCCGGAAATGGAAGTAGACGAGCAAGGCCGTGATTATTATAATAGCTTTGATTTCGATTCTCCGGGTCTTAGCGGTTTCGGTATGGGAGTGGACTTGGGTGCTACGTACCAATTGACCGAGAATATCATGTTATCCGCCGCTGTCCTTGATTTAGGTTTTATCAGCTGGAGCAAGGGAGGTAGCACGCTAGGTAAGTTGGATGGAACTTTCGACTTTAACGGCTTTGATCTGGCTATTGGCGAGAATAACGGTGATATACCGAGCATGGGCGATCAGTTTGACGCTATCAAGGAAGATTTCGAGAACTTGCTTCATTTCAAGAAAGAGGGTGAGTCCGGAAGCACTACCCGTCTTCGTTCGACAATCAATATCGGTGGCGAGTACCGTTTGCTGGAAAACAAGTTAGGTATCGGTTTATTGTCGAGCACTCGTCTTTATTCCCCGAAAGCCTATACGGAACTGACATTGTCCGGTAATTACCGTCCGGTGAAATGGTTTGAGGCTACGCTGAGCTACTCATTTATCCATAGTAAGTTCAAGACGTATGGTATCGCCTTGAATTTCTCACCGTCTTGGATCAATTTCTTTATCGGATCGGATTATATGTTGACAAAGGTAACTCCACAATGCTTACCGGTCAGCGGTAACGCCATGAATCTTTACATGGGAGTAAGTGTTCCTTTGAAATCATTCGCTAATTAATAGGGGATACTCAGAATAGAGTCTGTATCATAAAGGAAAAGGCTGTCCGGGTTATATACCCAGACAGTCTTTTCTTTTTTATTAGGCTCGTTTTATTAGGTTTTTTATCTTTGTGGACTGATTGAAAGGAAGAAATTGGATATGAGATTAAAGACTTTAGCCACCCATCCGGTATGGAGAGAGCCCCGGACTGTATTCGGGGTATGGATGCTAACAGGTGTTATTTTTGCTATTGTCAAGTTGTTGATCGGGAAATATAATAATTATAAGATATTTGAAGGAGTCTACTGGCATGCTATCGAAGGCTTAACCTTATATGGGGATCATTATCCGGAATATTATGATTCAAACCATTATGGAGTCTTATTCAGTCTTATCATAGCTCCTTTCGCCCTGTTACCGGAATGGCTGGGTATGATCTTATGGATAGCGGGGAATACCGCCCTATTATTTTATGCGATTAGCCGATTGCCATTGTCGAGTACCCAAAAAATCATTATTTATTGGTATTCGTATTGTGAGTTGATGACGGCTCAAGGAGTACAGCAATTCAATATATCAGTAGCGGCCTTTATCTTATTATCGTTTGTCTTGATACTGGAGAAAAAGGATTTCTGGGCGGCAGGCATTATTATGCTCGGAACATTTATCAAGATCTATCCAATCGTGGGATTGGCGTTCTTTTTCTTCTCAAGGCAGAAAGTGAGATTATTAGTCTCTTGTCTTTTCTGGGGATTGGTTTGCTTTGTGATCCCGGTACTTTATACACCGGGGATTGAGTATGTGATCTCTCAGTATATAGATTGGTTTGAGCGATTGAAGGTGAAAAATATGTTGAATATGTTCGCTGATCCACAAAATATATCATTATTGGGAGTGGTTCGAAAGATATCCGGGAATCCGGACTATAGCGATATGTGGCTTATCATACCGGGCTTGATTTTATTTTGCATTCCATATTTAAGGATCTCGCAATATAAATATCCGGCTTTTCGCTTTATGCTATTAGCTAATGTTTTATTGTTTGTCGTATTATTCAGTACGGGAAGCGAGGCGAGTGGGTATATCATAGCGATGATAGGAGTCGCTATCTGGTATATATGCAGTGTATCGCCCCATAAGAAATATACTTATTGGCTTTGGATAACTACCTTGGTGATTGTTGGCTTATCCACTACAGAGCTGGTTCCATCGATTGTCCGGAATGGACTGATCCGTCCGTATGTGATAAAAGCTTGGCCTTGCATTGTAGTGTGGCTGACCATTTGCTATGAGATGTGTTTCTTGGATTTTAGTCATTCTCCCTATAAGCATATCACGACTTAGGCAGAGTGAATATCGCCTGTTTTTTAATAGAAGGTTACATAATAAAACGAGACTACTCCCGACAGGCGATGAGAGTAGTCTCGTTTTAAACTACTTTTTATCGATCTCTTTCAGCAATTCATTTACCGCTGTTCTCAATTGCGTATCTTCCCCTTTGACAACAGTTTCCGGAGAATTAGCGACTTTAACATCCGGTTCCAGCTGTGTGTTCTCTAAGTAACTACCGTCCGACAGGCGATAACCGGTAATAGGTGTGCCGAATATTAGCGTCGGATCTTGCAGGGTTTCCCAAGAGACGGTAGTCATTGTTCCCGGTACGGGCATACCAACTAAACGTCCGATGTGTTGATGCTTATAAACCCACGGGGTTCCATGTGCGTTACTATAATTAGCCTCGCATTGGAGCATGATGGAAGGTTTATTCCAGCGGCGGCTAGGCATATCGCAAGCCTCCCGGCCACGTGTCACTTGGGTGAGGTATTTCTCTCCGCTGAACAAGATCTCGATATCCTCATGCAAACGTCCACCACCATTAAAGCGGGTATCAATGACGATGCCCTCCCGGTCGTTATATTTACCTAGGATATCGGAGTAGACAGAGCGGAAACTAGGGTCTCCCATGGATTGGATATGGACGTATCCCAATCGTCCGTTCGACCATTTATCCACGTCGGCGGCACGTTGCTTCACCCAGCGGGTATAAAGCAAGTTATTTAACTCACCGTTACTGATAGGCAAGACTACCTCTTCCCAGCGTTCCTTGGTTTGTGGATCGTAGAGGGAAACCAAGGTCTTCTTTTTGGTCTTATTGTTTAATAGCTTGGAGTAATCCATATCCGGGGTTATTTCTTGCCCGTCTATTTTCTCCATGACGGTACCGGCTTTTACCTTGGAACGTGCGTGATCGAACGGGCCTTTTTCCACTACCTCAGCGATTAATAAACCTTTGCCGCTATGGTTCCAATCGAAAAGTAGGCCTAGGTTGGCGGTAACATTGCCGCTTGTTTGCGGACGGAAGCGGCCTCCAGTATGAGATACGTTGAGTTCTCCTAAATATTCGCTTAGCAACTCTGCGAAGTCATAGTTGTTATTGATATGTGGCAGAAACTTACGGTAGGCAGCGGTCATGGCTTCCCAATTTACGCCGTGCATGTTCACGTTGTAGAACCGTTTTTGCTCTTGTTTATAGACATGGTCGAACATATACTCACGCTCGGCGGCCAAGTCCATTTTTAAGTTCGCTTGGTAATGAATCGGTGTTAGTTTCTCCGATCCCATATCCATTTTTTGCATGGAATTGCTACCCAACAAGAACAGGTTCTTACCTTCCTTATCCATTTCCATGTTCGCCCATCCGGTATTCATCTTGTGGAGTAGCTTGGTCTCTTTCTTGCGCAAGTCCATTTTCCACAGGTCGTATTTGTCTTCGAAAGCCGAGAAATAATATAAGGTCTCGCCATTCTTCGAGATGACGGCACTACCCATTTCGGAGGAATTAGGAGTAAGGCGTAGGATACGATCTTGGATGCCTTTCAGTTCCACTACGATATCCTTGGGCTTTTCGTCTTTCTTTTCATCGGCTTTATCTTCTTTTTTCTTGTCGTTGGTTTTGTCCCCGGCTACCTCTTTCTGCTCCTTTTCCAGTTCCTTTTGCAACTCATAATCCTCTTTGCTCAAGCGGAATTTATCATAAGCGTCTTGATTCATGAATACCAGCATGGCATCATTCAAGGAGCCCCATGAGGCATGCGCACGCATTCCGTAACGCTCGGTGGTGAATAAGATGGCGTTTCCATCCAGTACCCATTGTGGGGAGGTGCTGGTGTAACCGCTATTGGTCAGGTTGGTGATCTCCCCGCCTTGCGCGCTAACCAAGCCGATATCCGAATAAGGATCGTGCTTGTTTCCGATAAACCGGAGCGTGAACCATTTACCGTCCGGCGACCATGAGTAATCGAAACCGCCGGCTGTACTATACCATGTGGAGCCATCCGTGACTTGGCGTACTTTCTTCGTCTCAAGGTTGACTACCATCAGCCGCATACGATCTTCTATGAAAGCGAGTTCTTTACCATCCGGTGAGAATTGAGGATAATTACGCTCTACGGTCTTAGAAGGCAGGAGAACTTCCTCTTCGATAATCGTCGCGTTCGGGAAATTGGCTTCTTCCTTACGTGCGATCTTAGCCAAGTAAAGCTGCCAATTACCACCACGCTCGCTGGCATAAGCCAAGGTACGGTTATCTGGCGAGAAACATACGCCTGTTTCGGCGGCCGGGGTATTGGTGATTTGTTTGGTCGTGTTGTAATCGGCCGAGGTGACGAATACCTCGCCTCTTAGGGTTAAGGCGATCTGCTTGCCATCGGGGGATACGGTGGCAGAGGTAGCTCCTTTGCTGGAATTCAGATCGCTGATTTGCTCTTGATCGTCACGGATCAAATCAATCCGCACTTTCTGCGGATTGACTCCCGGACGTTGTGTATAGATCTCGCCATCGTATGTGTAGCATAATGTATTGTCGCTACTTGTAGAGAGGAAACGTACGGGATGCGTCTTGAACTTAGTAACCGCCGTTATAGATTGTGGGGTGTTGAGAGGGAATGAATATACATTGAAAGACCCTCCGTTGCGTTCGCTCAGAAAGTAAACCGTCTGTCCATCCGGGGTAAATACGGCGTTGCGGTCTTCTCCCGCATGGTCGGTCAAATTGGTATGTTTTCCAGTTTGCGTATCGTACATCCATATATCCCGGGTGACGGACGAGGTATGATGTTTACGCCATTCATCCTCGAAGCCCTTACGGTCTTGGTATAAGAATGTCTTTCCGGATTTATCGAAGCAAACCATCTCGGCGGGTGTTCCCAATACTTGCTCCGTACGTCCGCCACCGATCGGCACTTTATAAAGTTCCGTCATGGCCGAGGTCGGGAATAAGGCGCTCTGGGCGGGATCTTGTATGGATGCGGAGAAGAGTACGTATTTGCCGTCGGGAGTAAAGGCCGATGGAATCTCGGAGGCGGAATGAGTGGTGAGGCACTGTGCCGTTCCACCGTTGGAGGGCATTACGAATAAATCGAAATTGCCGTTACGATCGCTGGCGAAAGCGATTTGTTTTCCGTCCGGAGACCAGATTGGCGTGCATTCATACGATGCTTGGGTGGTAAGTTGTGTCGCTGTTCCTCCTTTGGCCGGTACTTTATAGATATCTCCTTTGTAACAAAACGCGATCTCTGTTCCATCAGGAGAAATTTGTACATCACGCATCCACAAAGGGGTTACAGCGTAGCTGGTAGTCGCAAAGCCCAAGGCAATGCAGGTTAAAAGTTTTTTCATGTACTTAATGCTTTTTTAGAATGGTACGAAGATACATATTATTTTGTACCCATCAGTCTGCTCTCTATTGAAATATTAACTGGATTTACCCTTTCAATTTCACGATAAATAACACGAGGCTTTCCCCTTGGGCCTGTGCGGGGAAAGTATTTCGCAGATCCTCTCCGGATTTGCTGAAACAATAGGAATGGCAATAGGGATCGATAGGGTCCATTCGTCGCACATTTCCGGTTTGATAAAAATTATCTTTTAATCCTTCTTTTACCTGCCAGCATTCTTCCTTCTCCGTATCATAACAGAAGGTGTAATTTCTGGACTCATCCTCTGCGTTATAGTAAGTAGATACCCAGAAACGGCTACCCATGCGGATCGGTAGCAAAGGGAGTGTATTCTTTCCGGCAAGGTTCTCCAAGGCTTGGCTTTGCCGCTTTTGCTTAATATATAAAGTGTCCCGTAATAAGTTCCCGGGTTGATAGGAGGGGGCGTAGGCATAAACCGTTCCGCTTCCGGGCTCCACGGCTACTTCCGGGGCGAGACAACCGATCGGGCATGCGGAACGTTCCAGATCGACCGGACGGATCGTATGAGATTGTAATTTATGGAAAGAGGAATCGTATTCAACGATCTGTTTCTCAATCGTAGCGGTTTGCCCTGCCGTATCCCCATGAACACATTCCTCGGTGGTAAATATCCGGTTATTGTGCATGGATATGGATAGCATATGCCTATTCTCCGGAAGGTCGCATTTCAGTTTCTTGCGGGTAAGGAGATCACCATTGAATGAGTAATAGAAAATATCGTCCGTGTTTCCAAGTACGATCAGCTGCTGGTTGGCCGGGTTCACTACATACCCCGCTACCCGTATGTCATCCGGATGGGTGATGCGACAGATAAATTCTCCCTTGCGATTGAAACGGTAAAGCGTCTCATTGCTGATAAGGAATAGGTTGTCTCCCTCTTGACGGATATACTTGGCCTCCTTGATCGAATGCGTCCCTGAGTCCTGTAATGGAATGGCGATTACCTCATCCGCGATGTCAGACAAGGCTCCGGTAGGGTTGCTCCGGATCGATTCATTCGAGATTAACAGGTTATAGGCTTGCTTTCCGCAAACCAATAGAACAAGTAGTAATAAATATGTAAAGGTTCTTTTCATATCACCGCTAAATTAAAGAAGGATAAACCTTTTTATGATTTTTACGAATTGTTCTTATAAAACGTAGATCATCTGATTTTATTGGATAAGCCTAGAATTATTCTTGTAGAAATACCCAATTATCCCCCTCGGACATGGATTCTTTATAGGAAAAGCCTTCCCATGTGAATGCTTTTAATGCCTCCGGGTCAGAAATCCGGTTCTTTATGAGATAGCTGCTCATTTGTCCCCGGCACATCTTGGCATAGATCACGATCGTCTCCGCTTTGCCGTTCTTCCAGATCTTGAACTCGGGCGTGATGATCCGGACGGATCGCTCCACCTCCTTCCACTGGAAAGAGGGTTGGATATCCAAGCTGGCTAGATTCAGTAGGATTCCGTCTCCCTGTCGGACGTCATGGATTAATGTATTTGTTTGCCTGTCCTTCCAGAAGGTGTACATATTCCCGTCGCCTAGTTCTGGGATTTTTACGTCGAACTCCATCCGGTAAGGCTTGATAAGGTCTAATGGGCGAAGTAACCCGTAGCATCCCGATACGAAACGCATATGTTCTTGCGAGAAAAGAAAATCCTCCTCCGTGAAGTCTTTCGGGCTGATATTCTTGAATACGACACCGGTATAGGCGAGTATCGCTTGCAAGGGCTGGTTGTTTTCCGCATGAAAATCTTGGTATCTGCGGTAACATTCCGCCGCCAGTTTCGGGCTGAGCTTGAGGATACGACTTAATTCGTCAATGGGAAATTGGGTCATATTCAGGGCGATCTCGTTCGCCTCTTGCTGGAAACGTGGAGTCGTGCCTTGCGGCGCTTTTATCTTGGATGTCCCGGTCATTGTCTTAGCCGGAGATAATAATATCAACATATCTATATTGGATTTGGATTGATCGCATAAAGGTAATCCATATTAAGATTCAAATAGGGTATAAGCATCCCAATAAATCTTAAAGTATCTCGACTCGAATGGGGGATTTAATGGAGGAATGAGTCTTGGTGATAGAAATGTAATGAGGATTATGAAGATGAGAGACGTGAAGATGCGACCTATATTCCTTTTGATAGTATTCATCCTACCTACGATGGCCCATGCGCAGTGGACGGAACAGGATTCTTTGCGCCTGCAAGAATTTTTATCCGGCAAGGAGGAGATACGTTTGAATCCTGAGTTTCAGAAGGCGATAGAAAGCGGGACTTTTCTACGACCCGATCAACCGGGAACCCATATGTTATCCTCACCAAGTGAGTTGCCGATTACGAAAGACTTCTCGGAATATGTACAGTTAGATACTTTACGTAGGTTGACCAATTATGATTCGATTACCCCAGTCCTATTCATGCTGCTGAATTTTAAGTCACCTTCCCGTTCATTGGCCATACAGAAGCAAGCGCACACGATTAGGCTCCCTAAGAATCAGGATTGGAAAGAGTTTAAGGTAGGTAAGGTTCCTATGGCTGCCAACGTAAAACTGACTAATATATACTCGGATGTCGTGAAGGATGGCCAGCGAAGGGGAGGGGTACTTGCTACCATAAGAGTCTATTTCGACGCAGAGGATTTACTAGAGACTATTTTCTGGAAAAGTGCCCGTGACAAGAAGAGAAACAGGAAACGGGAGAATACGTGGAAGTATTATAATGACTATCCGTAAATTGTTGGATTTATAGGATATAACCACTCGAAAAAAACACGTACGTGAATTTCAAAAAACATGTACGTGTTTCCGGAAAAACTCGTACGTGTTTTTTTTTGAGAACATTGACTGTTTTTACCTAGATACTGTGCGTTTACTATCAAAACCTTTTTCTCTCTCTTTTGTTCTTTCTGAAAAGATACGTCCTAATGACATCCGAAATGGACGGTTTGACGGGGAGTTCTCTATTCTGTTTTATAATATTAAGACAAAATGTCATATTTTCGTTTTGGTATTTCTTTTGTAAGGATATAAGTGTAAAATAAATTAGAAAAGAATATAAGAAAGGAGCTTAAATATATGAATTTAAACAATTTTACAATCAAGGCGCAGGAGGCTGTTCAACAAGCTGTACAGTTGGTTACCAAAAATAATCAACAGGTTATCGAACCGGTTCACTTGTTGAAAGCTGTCATTATGACGGGTGAGAGTGTTACTAATTTTATCTTTCAGAAATTAGGGGTAAACGCTCAAAACCTGAATATGGTACTGGATCGCCAAATCGAATCTTATCCTAAGGTTTCGGGAGGCGAACCCTATCTCTCTAGCGAGTCGAACGCTGTCTTACAGAAGGCGATCGATTATTCCTCTAAGATGGGGGATCAATATGTATCGTTGGAGCCGATCATCTTGGCGTTGTTCACGGAAAAGAGCACCGCTTCACAGATATTGAAAGACGCCGGCGTGACAGAGAAAGAGTTACGCCAAGCGATCGAGGAATTGCGTAAAGGAAATAAGGTGACAAGCCAATCCGCCGAGGAGACGTACGATGCCTTAGGAAAATACGCCATCAATTTGAACGAGCGTGCCCGTAGCGGTAAACTGGACCCCGTGATCGGACGTGACGAGGAGATCCGCCGTGTCTTGCAGATCTTGAGCCGCCGTACGAAGAACAATCCGATCTTGATCGGTGAGCCGGGTGTAGGTAAGACTGCTATCGCTGAGGGGTTGGCCCATCGTATCGTTCGGGGTGACGTTCCCGAGAACTTGAAGTCTAAACAGATCTTCTCGTTGGATATGGGCGCGTTGATCGCCGGAGCTAAATATAAAGGCGAGTTCGAGGAACGTTTGAAAGCGGTGGTGAACGAGGTTACGAAATCCGAGGGTGAGATCATCCTCTTTATCGATGAGATTCATACCTTGGTAGGAGCCGGTAAAGGCGAAGGCGCCATGGATGCCGCTAACATCTTGAAACCGGCCTTGGCTCGTGGTGAGCTACGTTCGATCGGTGCCACGACGTTGGATGAGTATCAGAAGTATTTTGAGAAGGATAAGGCGCTTGAGCGTCGGTTCCAGACCGTTATCGTAGATGAGCCGAGTGAGTTGGATACGATCTCCATCCTTCGTGGTCTGAAGGAGAAATACGAGAATCACCATAAGGTACGTATCAAGGATGATGCGATTATCTCTTCCGTGCAGTTGTCTACCCGTTATATCACGGATCGTTTCTTGCCGGATAAGGCGATCGATTTGATGGATGAGGCCGCCGCCCGTCTGCGTTTGCAGATCGATTCCGTACCGGAGTCGTTGGATGAGGTTTCCCGGCGTATCAAACAGTTGGAGATCGAGCGTGAGGCGATCAAGCGTGAGAACGACAAGTCGAAATTAGAGCTACTGAATAAGGAGATCGCCGACTTGAAGGAGGAGGAGACTAAGCAAAAGGCTCAGTGGCAGAGCGAGAAGGAGCAGATCAATAAGATCCAGCAAGATAAGATCGATATCGAGAACCTAAAGTTTGAGGCTGATAAGGCGGAGCGTGAGGGTGATTACGGCAAGGTCGCTGAGATCCGTTACGGTAAGATCAAGCAAAAGGAAGAGGAGATCAGGGAGGTACAGGCTAAGTTGAAGACGATGCAAGGTGCCGCGGCTATGATCAAGGAGGAAGTGGATAGCGACGATATCGCCGATGTGGTATCCCGTTGGACTGGAATTCCGGTCAGCAAGATGATGCAGAGCGAGAAAGATAAGTTATTACGTCTGGAGTCCGAGCTTCATACCCGTGTGATCGGTCAGGAAGAGGCGATCAACGCTATCGCCGATGCGGTTCGTCGTAGTCGTGCCGGCTTACAGGATCCGAAACGACCGATCGGTTCTTTCATCTTCCTCGGTACTACCGGTGTGGGTAAGACGGAGTTGGCCAAGGCGTTGGCCGAGTATCTGTTCGATGACGAGAATATGATGACCCGTATCGATATGAGTGAGTATCAAGAGAAATTCAGCGCGACTCGTTTGATCGGTGCGCCTCCGGGATATGTGGGTTACGATGAGGGTGGACAGTTGACGGAGGCGATTCGCCGGAAACCTTACTCAGTTGTCTTGTTCGATGAGATCGAAAAGGCGCATCCGGATGTATTCAACATCTTGTTGCAAGTCTTGGATGATGGACGGCTGACGGATAACAAAGGCCGTGTTGTCAACTTCAAGAACACGATCATTATCATGACAAGTAACCTAGGTTCTTCCTTGATTCGTGAGAACTTCGAGAAGATGACACCCGCCACGCATGACAAGGTGGTAGACGAGACGAAGATCCAAGTACTGGAACTGTTGAAGAAGACGATCCGTCCGGAGTTCTTGAACCGTATCGACGATATCATCATGTTTACTCCGCTGAACGAGGAGGAGATTCGCAAGATCGTATCCTTGCAGTTGAACAGCGTGAAGAAGATGTTGGCTACGAACGGTGTCGCCTTGGACTTCACGAACGAGGCCGTGGACTTTATCGCCGACAAGGGCTTCGATCCTCAATTCGGTGCCCGTCCGGTAAAACGTGTCATTCAGAAGTATGTCTTGAACGAGTTGTCAAAGGCTTTGCTGGGTGGAACGGTAGACCGTAACCGCCCGATCGTGATCGATAGGAAAGACGATGGTCTGGAATTTAAGAACTAAAGTAGACTTGAACGCTTGACGTTAAGCGTGGTGTTTCTATAAAATAATGAAGGTGGAATGATCCTATGTGAATCATTCCGCCTTTTTATTTTTCACTAATAGGTAGATACGGCTTGGTGCGATTATTTCCGGGTGGGAACCGTGCACCAAAATGTAGATCCTTTTCCAACGCTTGACTCCACGCCGATCTCTCCACCTAAATGTTTAATGATTAATTCACAGATAGACAGCCCGAGCCCCGTACCTTGGGTGAAGGAATCTAATTTAGCGAATCGATCGAAAACACGGGAGATATTTTCTTCCGCTATCCCTTTTCCCGTATCGGTAACAAAGAAATAAATATCGTCTTTCCTTATTTCATATCCGATCGTTATCATTCCCTCGAAAGTGTATTTGCAAGCATTATTGATGAAATTAGCCAGTACTTGGGATAAACGGTTTCTCTCAGTATGGATAATGTAGCTTTCCGCAGGCAGTTCCGTGCGGAATTCTACTCCTTCCTTTATCTTGAATCGGTAACTCCGCCATAGGGTTTGTATAAGCTCGTTAATCTCTACTTCCGTATAAAGGAAATCCAATATACCGGCTTCTATTTTTGACATATCGAGTATGTCATTGATTAAATTAAGGAGTAGCTCATTGTTTGCGTGAATGATTTTAGCGAATTCTTTGATCTCCTCTTTATCCTCACTTTCGCTGATAAGGGTCGAGAAACCTACGATCGCATTCAATGGGGTCCGTATCTCATGGCTCATATTGGCGAGGAAAGCACTTGTCAACCGGTTTGATTCTTCCGCCTTCTCACGTAAGCGGATCACTTCTTCGGCCATATTTCGTTCGGTGTCAAGAATGTCTTTCTTATGCCGATGTTCCCTCATCGAAAGGAGGATAAGTAGAAAGGCGATAAGGGCTATCGCCACTACCTCGAATGGGGACTCTATCATGAAACTCGGGACTACTACGAGGCTCATTTGCTTAAAGGTAGAAATAGGGTAAAGTTTGGGGTTGATTGGTGACGTGGAATGGCCGTATGCTTGATCGGTTTTAGACAGGAATGATTTGTAGGCACCTTTCATGGAATGTTTAAGATCGCTTGGCGTGATTGGACTGATTACATATGAGGTCTTGAATAAGTAAGCCTTGATAGGCCCGATTTTGCTCCGGAGAGCTCGGGTACTTGTGGTACTTTGTATTTTAGGTTCCATTGTAATCATAATTTAATACATTTACTGAGTTCTAAAAGAACTTGAGTATCAAATGACTATATGTAAATAAATGATGGGGTGTATTTTGATTTTAACACAAATAAGACTGGCTTTAGTGTTTTTTGTGATCCATAAAGATATTGGAAGTCTCTTTGGGGTACTCGGTTGGAAATATATTCTTTCAAAGAAAATATCATGCGGAACAGTAAATTGCCCGGAAGCTATAAAAAATAATAGGTCTATATGATAATCAAGTATTTTTATTACCTTTGCTTCCTATAAAACCTAAGCTCTTTTAGAACTATGTTCAAGTAAGGGCATTTGCTTTTGTTAAGTCACGTCCGTAAATAAGCTTAATTGTTTTTGGGATATAAAATCAAAATATTTCCGTACATTTGCCGCTATTCAAACCAATTAAACAAGATTAATTATGAGCACGAACAATGACGAGCTACTTTATGACGAGGATGATTCCGTAAAATTTATCCAGAATTATCTTCCCCAAGAACTGAAAGGAAAGTTCAGTAATGACGATATCAACTATATCGTAGACTTGATCTACGACTTCTATGAATCTAATGGCATGCTAGATGATGATGGTGACGATGAGATCGAGATCGATGAGGAAGAGGTTGTAAATTATGTAATTAAGAACGCCCAGAAAGACGGCGTAGGCAAATTCGAACCGGAGGAAATCACTTTTATAGTACAAGGAGAACTTGAATATTGCGATTCGATCAACATGTTTGATTGATATTTGTTATATATATAAAGTTGTTTAAGTGAAATTGTAGAAGATGATGAGGAACATTAAATTATTATCTGTTTTACTGCTATGTATGGCAGTGGTGTTTACGAGTTGCGGAACGTGGAATAACACGGCGAAGGGTACGGCGATCGGTGTAGGCGGTGGTGCCGCTGTCGGAGCTGGTGTTGGTGCCTTGGCCGGAAATACCGCATTGGGTGCCGTGATCGGTGCGGCCGTAGGTGGTACAGCCGGTGCGTTAATCGGTAAGAAAATGGATAAGCAGAAGAAGGAGCTGGAAGCTACCCTGCCTGAGGACACGAAGATCGAGAGCGTGAACAATGGTGAGGCCTTGAAGGTTACTTTTGACTCCGGTATCTTGTTTGCCACGAACTCGAGTACGTTGAGCGACGCTTCCAAGAGTGCCTTGCGTAACTTCGCTACCAGTTTGAAGGCCAATCCGGATACGGATATCCGAATCATCGGCTTTACGGATAACACCGGTAAGGTGGATTATAACCAGACCTTGTCCGAGAAACGTGCGAAGAGCGTTTACGATTACCTGATGATGCAGGGGGTAAGTACGGATCGTATGGTTTATGAAGGCAAAGGTATACATGATCCTGTGGCTAGCAATGACACTCCCGAGGGTCGTTCGTTGAACCGTCGTGTTGAGATCGTGATCTTGGCTAATCAGAAGATGATCCAAGAGGCTCAACAAGGAACGCTTCGATAAGTTTTTTAAGCTATCCCTGCCGGAAGCGGACAGGTTATAGTGTATGAATTGGGGGACTGTCTTTTCCGGATAGTCCCTTTTTTGTTTAAATCGCAGGATAGGAAGGATGAAGAAGTTGATATATATTTTATTTGTGTTGATTACGATCGCTTTTGCCGTGGCGGCCATAGCCGGATTCGCTACCGGACGTATGAATCCGGAAGGGAAGGAGTGGATCTCGTTTCCCGGATTGGTGTTATTACCGGTATTGGCGGTCAATCTATGTCTTTTCTTGATGTGGTGTGTCTTTAGGAGTCATTGGTGCTGGGTACCTTTGGCGGCGTTATTGTTGAACTGGGAGTTTTTGATATCGATGTTCCAGATACGGGTCTTCCCTAAAGAGATTCCGATAGGGAAAGAAGCGGTTAAGGTGATTACCTATAACGTGAATAATTTCAATACGGACGGAAAGAAACAGCTTCCTAATATAGCGGATTGGCTGAGAAAGGAGGACCCGGATATCGTTTGCCTCCAAGAATGCCCTGTTGAATCGGCCCTGCGGATGGATTCTGTCGCCAAGACCTTATCGTTCCTACCATATTATTGCTCTACCCGTTCGGCTACGAAAGCGGCGGGCAACGCTATTTTCAGTAAATATCCGATCCTTCGTTTTGAGTCTATCCTATACCCGGAGTCTAGCAATAAATCCTTGTTTGCCGTCATGGATATCCAAGGGGATAGTGTTCGTGTATTTAATAACCATTTCCAAACGACTAGCGTGAATGCCGTAAAGCCTCGTCTTTACCAAGCCCATGCCGAGGGTAAACAATTGGAGGAAACCGAGGCCGCCTTCCATATGGCTTTTCAGATGAAGAAGAATTTCGTGAAACGGGCTACTCAGGCGGATTATATCCGTCAGATGTTGGATGCCGGGGAGGGGCCCGTGATTCTTTGCGGTGATTTTAATGATACACCGGCCTCTTATACGTACCGTACCGTGAAAGGTGATTTAACGGATGGGTTCCGTGACTGTGGCTCCGGTTTCGGGTACACCTTTCGTCAATTAAAGCGTATATTTCGAATTGATTACATAATTTATTCTCCTGATTTTAAGGGTGTAACTTATGATTCTCCTAATTTAGACTACAGTGACCATAAGCCCGTCGTATGGTTAGGATATGTTAATTAACACACCCAAAAGGATAGTTTTAGAACCTTTTTCAACTCATGCTGTTTTAATAGTGACTTATATATAAGCACAAATAATAGTATAAACTGTTTTAAACGTTAAAATGAGATGAAAAAGATTTTTCCTTTTTTTCTGTTAGTTCTTCTGCTGGCTTCTTGCCAAAAGGACCCGGACATGTCGAAATTGGACAATGATTTTCTGGTGTTCACGAATCATGATAAGGACGCGAAATTCGAATCGTTCACTACGTTCTACATTCCGGATAGTGTATTGGTTATCGGCACAAGCGAGAAACCTCAGTTCTGGACAGCCAATGAAGCAGACGATATTATCACTACGTTGGTGAATAATATGGAAAGCCGCGGTTTCAAACGCACGCTAGACAAAGATAACGCCGACTTAGGTCTGCAAGTTTCTTACGTACAAAGTACTCAATATTTCGCTGACTACAACGATGGTTACAACTACCCGTACTGGTGGTGGAACTATCCGGGATATTGGAGTCCGGGTTACTGGGGACCGGGTTGGGGAAATTGGTATTACCCGTATCCTGTAGTGTATAGCTATAGTGTAGGTTCCTTGTTGACTGAGTTAGTGGATTTGGATGCTCCTGCCGCTTCTAAGGCAGATGCTAAACTTCCGGTTCTTTGGACCGCTTACATGAGTGGCTTGTTGTCTGGTTCTGATAAATTCGACACTCAGCTAGCTGTTCGTGCTATCGAGCAAGCATTTGTACAATCTCCGTACGTAAAGAAATAATAATTCGAATGATTAAAAGTTTGAGGTTCTATGAAAAAGATAAATAAATTAATCGCTTTACTCATCGTTTGTATGGCGATGCCTGCTCTGGCTGGCGCCCAGGTTTTGAAAAACGCGTATTTTAATGTAGACTGGCAGATCAACTCTCCGTTCGGTCAAGACTTCTCAAAGAAGACTAGCGGTTGGGGTGCTCACGCTGAGGGTGGTTACTATGTGATTCCTAATTTCGCTATAGGTGCGTTCATCTCTTATCATACAAATAATGAGTATGTGGACCGCCAGACGATTCCGGTAAACTCAACATCCGTAATCACTTCCGATCAACAGCATTCTATCTTCCAGTTGCCTTTTGGTGCGGCTTTCCGTTATAACTTCGCTCCGGAAGGACAATTCCAACCGTATGTTGGCGCTCAGTTAGGTGCTAGCTATAGTGAGATGTCTACCTACATGAACGTGTTGAAGGTTTACGATCGTAACTGGGGATTCTATGTCGCTCCCGAGATCGGTATGACCGTGTACTTCACACCTCAGAAACAGATCGGCGTACATATGGCCGCTTATTATAACTACGCTACCAACAAGGGTGATGTCCTCAGCTATCATATCGATGGTTTGAATAACTGGGGTATCCGCTTAGGTCTAGCGTTCTGATAGACAACGTTTGTTCTTTTAAGTGTTTTATGTAGTTTAGGGAAACGGAGGGCAGTGAATGTCTTCCGTTTCTTGCTTTTATAGGATCTGTAGTTTCACCCCGAATGAAAGGCTTAAATAATCTTTTGGCTTCAAGTAGCTGTTGCCGATAGCGTTTATTATATACAAATCGCAGGTGCTCAACTCATAGAAGAAGCTGATGGATTTATGCCAGCTACTATTTGGATTCAGTTTGAGCGTGATCCGCTCCCCGATAAAGATATGGTTACGGATGCGGGTGGAGAACCAATAATATCCCGGGGGATACTTATTCGGTTGCTTGGCCCAGAAATCCCGGTCAAATAGGAAATTTACGTAGATACCGCAACAAAGAGGCTCGAAAGATACTTTTTCTCCCAGATCGATATTCCAAGGAAAATAGTTTTGTTTCAAGGTGAAAGTCACGTTCGCGTGATCATTCGCGTTGCGGGGGACGATACCCAGCAACATATCCGTTTCCCAATGATTCCGGTAATAATTCCAACCGGTACCCACGGAGAGCATCGCCATGGAACCTGCGAATTGTACTTTCGTATAGCGGGGGATGACCCGTTGCCATGCGTTCTCGTACCGTTGCACTCGTTTCGTGTATTTATCCTCTTGCGCATGGAGTGTAAGGGGAAAGACACAAGTTAAGAGGAGAAGCTTAAAAATTGACCACTTCATACATATAATCGTCAGGGGTTAAGGTAAAAAGAAGATAACTTCGTTTGGCGATATTGGCGCAACCGTAGTAGATAATACCATCCTCAAACAAATCGGCTGCCGATACGCAATGGTTATGCGCATGCAAGCAGAACATTAAAGATGGTAATGTCTTGATATAAAGTTGGAACACGTCTTTCACGTTATTGTCGAACTGTTCGTTCCCGGGAGGGGCGTGCATGACTACGATCGTGCGTTTATTACGGGTACTATCCGCTATCTCATTCTTTAGGAAATTAAAATCGGGTACCGGATGGGAATAATCATACTCGATAGCGTTCGTATTGAGGCATACGAATTTCACGTCGCTCACGACAAACGAGAAGTTCTCATTCCCAAAGATTTTACGAAATACTTGGTCGCCATTACCGATCACGTCGTGATTACCGATCAACCCTACGTAAGGCACTTTTAGTTTGGACAAGATATCATCGTTCCACTCGAATTCCTTCTTTAAGCCGAACTCCGTATAATCTCCTCCATGGATAATGAAATCGATGCTATCTAATTGATTAACGTACTTGACGAAATCTTCCGTCTCGTTATAACTTCGCTGGGTATCGCCCATAAAAATAAAACGGATCGTGTCCTTCCCTTCGCAGACTTTCTCGATACGCTCGATATTGGTCGGGTTGATCTCCCGGGAAGTATCGGAATCCAGACGGCCGTCATACGGATGATAATCGATTAAGTCGCAAGCCGTGAGGAGCGTAGCGGCAGAAAGGCATATGTATTTCTTTAAAAGCATAGCATCCTAACTTTTTTATATGCAAAGTTAGGATGCTATCAGTACCAAAAAAGGTCATTTCTGAGCTTATACTGGTCTAAAATGTATATTCTATAAAGCGAATACTTGCTTTATTTCCGTGAAGTCAGATAATACGATATCGGCAGTCTCATTTCCTTTATAAGCGCTCCAACCAATACTTTTTAGCCAGATTGTCTGGCATCCGATCCGGGTGGCGGGGACGATATCCTTATCATAGGAATCACCTACGACAACAATCTCGTCGGCGGGAAATCCCAGTTTATCCACTCCTAATCGGAAGATCGCCGGGTCCGGCTTACGGATACCTACGACCGCCGATTCCACGATAGCGCCGAATAAATGATCCAAACCGAAATCTTTCAACACGGATTCTATGTTCCCATAGAAGTTCGATACCAATACCAATGGGCAACGTTCCGCTAATTGCTCCAGAATGGGGCGGGCGCTATCGATTGCCTTCCGGGCGTATTCGTAACACCAATCCGCTAATTGTTCCGGTAACTCCGGGGTAATCGCCTCGGCGGATAAATGCCCGTTCTCTTTCAGCCATTGGATTTGTAAATCGCTTTTCAAGCGCAACATATCCAGAAACGTATGATGAGGCTTCACGATCGGATTCTTTCCAAGCGTTCTTTCTCCATGTACATAGGCATCACGGAAAACCGCTTTGGATACGGGAACCTTCAAGGCCTCATACGCCATCCAGATCACCTCTGCCCAGTGCATGCCGTTACTGTCTATCGTTCCGCCGTAATCAAAGAGGATTCCTTTTACTTTGTCTAAATTGAACATAATCGAATGGGGTAAAAAAACGTTATAACTGTTTGCTGAAATCTTCACAAATATGCTCATGCTTTTTGATCATATAGAGCAACATCGAGTTTAATACGGTCAGCTCGAATACGAAATACAGCCAAGGCATGTCGATGAAAAGGCTGACAAACAAAGCGATCACCCGGGTATTGAATGATAGCATATTCGTATATTTCATTAATGGCAGGCTCTTTGTTCGAAAAGCCTTACGGAACCATTCCGGCGCTTGTCCGTTGTATTTCTCACGGATGATGTTCATCATGTGTTGGAATTTAGGTGTCCATGCTTCTTGACCTATCGTATAATTAATGTAGAAGGTCTCGAACAATTTATAGATAAAGTCATGTTTCCAACTCATCTTCTTATAATTCTCCTTCAATTGGGGAGAGTGGGAGAGCTCGCTACCCGATTTACCTTTCAAGAACAACAAGTGAATATTGCGATAATAATCCGCCATGGCCGCTTGCTTGCTATGGAAGAATCCCGTCGTAGCCGCCAATAGCCAGATCCATATTCCCCATTCCGGCGTGAGGCGTAAGCAGATTGCCGCGTAGATAGCGATAAACCAGAAATCGCCGGCGGCACCGTCCAAGATACGTCCCAAGGCACTTTTCTGTCCGGTCATACGGGCCAATTGTCCGTCTGCGCTATCATACGAGTTTGCCCAGATTAACAGTAACATGCCGATCACGTTGATAGCGAGGCTCTGGAAATAGAAACAGATACCTGCCGCTATGCCGATAAAGATGCTGGCGATCGTGATACTATTGGGCGATACCCCCAATTTATTAAAGAACAAAGCCCATTGGTAGCCAATAGGACGATAGAAATGAATATCGATAAACTCCTCGGTGTCCAAAGATTTTAAGGTTGACTCCAGACTGGGAGTAGACTTAGTCTCACTCATGATTGATTTTGTTAAAACGATTTAGATGTGTTCTCGCATAAGATCCCAGATACGACGTGCGATGTTTGGAGCCGCTTCTTCCCGGCAAGGGGCGAAACTAGGCCAATCGTTGAAATCGATAATCCGCATGACACCATCCTCGGAGACGATGCAATCTCCCCCGTAAATATGTATGTTCAATACCTCCGCAGCCTTGTGGCAAAGCAGACGAAGCTGCGCTTCGTCGAAGGGGATCCCCTTCGCTGTACCATTGATAACTTCTAAACCAAATTTACTATGATGCATGTTCGATGGATAGAACCAATAAAAGAAATCGGTTCCAGCTACCCCGTAAAATTTCACCAAATCGCCTACCAGATGCTCATTGATTACCGCCGACGGGATACCACGGATAGCGTATTCCTTCAATATGCTTTTCGCCTCTTCCGGGTTTCTTACGTAGGTGACGTCTTCCCGGTGGATGGCGTGGAAATCTCCCCGTTTGATCCAGCAATTAAAGAAACCGGCTTTCTCAAGGGCTTCTGTCGGATCCTCATCTGTCCGTAAGATTAAACTTTCCGGATGGGAGATATGATTGGATAATAGGAGGCGGGTCATTTTCTCACGGGTACAATTCTCGATCCCGTAACCCGAGTTCACCACGAAATAATTTTTATCCTCTAGTTCTTGCAGCTTATGGATGGACTTCCAGTCTCTTACCATATTAAAGATACCCTTTTCCTTCGGGTCTTGTAGCAGCAGATCCGATTCGATATATTCGTTTACATCGCATCCCAATTTTCGTAAATGCTGGGCTGTCAAGGCGAAGATCGCCGCGTCGTTGCCGATATGATTGGGGGAGAATTGATTTCCTCTGCGGATACCTGCTAAAGTTAATTTACTCATTGTTAGACAGTATTCTTTATGACTTTAAAAATGATTCGGCTTTCAAAATGTCATCGGCGTGATCCACGTCGATGATCTTGCTGAAAGGATAGGCCTTTAGCCTCAACCCCTCGGCGATGAGCTGCCGTTGATAATTGCGCATTCTCGACATTCCCTGCGAGATGGCGTTGTTCAATACACCCAGAGCCGGACGCCTCAAGCAATAGATACCTCCCGATATGTAACGGCAATCACCGTCTGCCTGATCTAGGAAATTCCGGACGTAAAGTTCGTTGTCTGTTTCTACATATAAGGGTTTCTCGTCATCAATAAAATCAGTGACGGCCATCAATCCGTCCAGTTTATCCTCTTGGATGAACTGTTGGATATAGCCGCTGAACTCTTCTTCCTTGAAGATCGTGTCTACAGTAGTTAAACAAATCTTATCACCATCCAGATAATGACTCAGCTCGTAGAAGCTGTGCATAGAGCTGGGGGTGGATTTTACCAACAGGTAAAAGGGTATAGGTAGTCGCAGGGCCTTCAGGTAATCCTGTACCTCGGTCATCTCCTCGTTTACGATGATACTGATAGAGGTAGCGTTATTTTTCAAAAAAACGTCTATCAACCGGTCTATCAGAGCGACACCGTTGAGTCTAACCAGAGGCTTTGGCCACTTAACACCTTCTTGCGCCAAGCGGGAGCCTTCGCCGGCGGCAATGATCGCGTAATCCATAACTTTTATTAGTTCAAATAATAATTTCGCAAAGTTACGAGATTTCTGAGATAGTTTTAGGCTATATCGTTGATATAATTGGTCAAAATTTCTATAAATTAGGACTATTTGACTAGAACAACAAAGACGTTATAAAGAGCTTGAATGTTTTTTTGAAAATAATTATCGTTTTATAGTTGCTAATTCAAATAGAATGCTTTCCTTTGTGCCATGAACAAAAGATAGTTTGTATAGCTCTTTTATCTTTTAGCATTTATTCATCAGCGATGATAATACTTTCTTTTAGAGATTGACTTCACCAACCATCCTTGTTTTATTATTAATTTTTATTTTTTTATATCATTTTCGTATGAATATTTACATTGGAAACCTGAATTATCGGGTAAGAGAATCAGACTTACAACAGATTCTGGAAGAGTATGGTGTTGTAGACTCAGTTAAAATCATTGTTGACCGTGACACAAAACGTTCTAAGGGCTTCGCTTTCGCTGAGATGCCTAACGCTGCAGAGGCTCAAAAAGCTATCGAGGAGTTGAACCAAGCTGAGTACGAAGGTCGTCAGATGGTTGTTAAAGAAGCTATCCCTAGACGTTAAATTTTAGAAGAAAGAAATTTTTAAAATAAGACGAAAAAGCGGGGAAACGAGGTGAAAACTTCCGTTTCCCCGCTTTCTTTTTTCAGTGTATTTTGTTTATGTTCGCGAGAAATTTTAAGAGTGATGAAGAATATAGGTGTTAGGAGTCTCATTGTGGGTCTTTGCTTGATGGGATTGGGGAGTTGGTCTCCCTCGCTGAAGGCGCAGATCGCGGATCGTGTCTATAAGACGGATTATCATATCGACCCGGAGAAGGCCCGGGAGTTGTCCGTGGAGTTGGATAATATTAGCTTCTTCAAGGATAACGAGTATACGGGTAAATTTACCAAGGGGTATTCGTTGCCGGGGCTTTGGGTACAAGGCAAAGCGGTTTATTATCCCTTGCGGAATATCAAGTTGGAGGCGGGTGTCCATATGTTGATCTATCATGGGGCGAATAAATATCCGAGCATGGCTTATCAGGATATCGCTTATTGGAAGGGAGACCAATACCAAAAAGGGGTACATGTGTTGCCCTATTTCCGGGCGCAGATGGCCCTCTCGGATCATGTGAACATCGTGCTGGGAAATATTTACGGCGCTTCCAACCATAATTTGATAGAGCCTCTTTATAATCCGGAGTTGAATTTGACCTGCGATCCCGAGGCGGGCTTGCAGTTGTTGTATGACTCGAAGGCTTTCGACTTGGATGTGTGGGTGAACTGGCAGAGCTTTATTTTCCGGGAGGATGTGCATCAAGAGGCGTTTACCGTCGGGATCTCTTCGCGGGTAAAGTACAACGACCCGGCTTCCCGTTTCCATTTCTATACGCCGGTGCAAGGATTGGTGCAGCATAGGGGAGGCGAGATCGACACGATCTTCAACAATTCTGTGCAAACCTTGATGAATGGCGCGATCGGTGTCGGAGGTGTATGGAATACCGGACATCGTATTTTCAAGAACTTGAACGTGGAACTGGATGCTACCGGTTATTATCAGCAAGCGGGAGAGATATGGCCTTTTGACAGCGGATATGGCTTGTATGCCCGTGCTTCCGCCGATATCTATGATTTTCGGGTGAAAACGTCGTATTGGACCTGCAAGGATTTCATCTCTATGTTTGGTAGCCCGTTTTTCGGGGCGGCCTCGATGATTGATGAGGGGGTTACGTTCGACCGTCCGCAAATGATCTATCTGGGGGTGGAATATTCCCGGCAACTAACGAAGGGTTTCTCGATAGGAGTAGATGTGGACGTTTTTCATCATCTCTCCGGAGATATGAATGATGCGGATGGAGTAAAACAACCGATGGGAAACGCCACGAGTTTTACGGCAGGGGTTTACATGCGTATCAATCCGTCTTTCTTGATTAAAAAATTCTGATCATTACCTTCATAGAAAAACACAGTAGTATTCGATTGTGAATACTACTGTGTTTTTCTATGAATACTATTGTGTTCAGCCGTGAATACAATAGTGTTTTTATTCAATTACTAAATCAATCTTTTTCAGTGTCTTATCGTCCGAGGAACCTCCATATAGGATTTGGTATTTACCCGGGCGAACCTCCATGGTCTGCGTATTGTCATTGAAGGATTGGAAAGCTTTCGGTTCCAATTGGATGCTAACCGGTTGTTCGCTGCCAGCCTTCACGTTCACACGTTTGAATGCTTTCATCGCTTTTAGCGGTCCGGCAGGATCGTTCGGGTTCTTGATGTAGATCTGAGCGACCTCGTCACCATCCATCTTGCCTGTATTGGCGATATCGAAGGAGAGGGTAACCGATTCGTTGGAAGCGATCTTATCCTTTGACAACTTAGCGTTCTTATAATCGAATGTTGTATAGCTCAAGCCATAACCGAACGGATAAAGCGGAGTCTGCGTCATGTAACGATAGGTACGGCCCTTCATGCTGTAATCTTGGAAGTCCGGAAGCTGGTCTACGGATTTATAGAACGTGATCGGCAAGCGTCCGGCCGGGTTATAGTCTCCGAATAAAACGTCGGCCACGGCTGTCCCACCTTCTTGTCCGCCATACCAAGCGTTCAAGATAGCGTTTACATGATCGTTCTCCCAGTTCAATGCCAATGCGCTACCCGTACATACCACGTATACTACAGGCTTTCCGGTGGCTACCAAGGCTTTGACCATTTCCTTCTGTACGGCCGGGATCTCGATATTCGTGCGGTCGCCTTTCCGGAAACCTTCAGCGTCTACCGGCATTTCCTCACCTTCCAGACGTGGAGAGATACCACCTACGAATACGATGACATCAGCGTCTTTAACCTTGCTGGCCGTAGCTTGGAAATCTACGGGTGTGCGTACGCCTACCGTAAAGTTCAGGTCAGCGCTACCCGTGCGTTGCATATATTCGATCTTTATGGGATATTTCTCACCTTTCTTAGCGTTTAGCGTATAGAGTTTTTCCGCTCCATATTCGTTTTCCCATACCTCGGCGACTTTAGCCGTATCGATATACAGGCGGAATGCGTCGTTTCCGGATAGTTTGAACTCGACAGGACCATCTATCGGAGACTCGAATTCACCCGTAAAGCGAGCCGTGAAATTCGTCAAGTTCACGTTCGGGGCGAATTGGGTGTTACCTCCGGTGGTATAATGAAGCTCTTTCGCTAATCCCTTGTAGGCGGGGGTACCCTCGAACTCGGTATTGTTGAAGAATTCGGAGGCGAAACCCTGTCCCGCCGTGGAAGATACGTGGCTACCTAGGTCTGTCACGACAAAATCGGCGGTATGGTTGCAACCCAGCTCGTAGATAACCTCTGCTTTCGGGACTTTATTGCGGATACCTTCCACGATCGTAACGGTCTTGGTCGGGAAGCCGTTGTAGTTGGCCCATAGCATGGTAGAGTCCGCCGCGTTCGGTCCGACTACGGCGATCTTCTTGATATTCTTGTCCAGTGGAAGCATATTATTCTTGTTCTTCAACAAAACGATACTTTTACGTGCCATATCCAGTGCCTTGGCGATATGCTCCGGGCTCTCGACTACGCTGTAAGGTATCTTAGAATAAGGAACCCGCTCGTCCGGATCGAACATACCTAGCTCGAAGCGGCCTTTCAGTAGGCGGCGTAAGGATACGTCCAGATCTTTCTCCGAGATCTTACCGTCGGCCAAGGCTTTGTTTAGCGCACGGTAGCTACCGCCACATTCTAGGTCGGTACCGTTCAATACGGCGTCGGCGGATGCGCTCTCAGCGTCCGGGTGCGTCTCATGACGAGGCGTATTCTTGTCTTTCCTCCAGAAATCATCGATAGCACCGCAATCGGACAGGATGATATTGTCGTATCCCCAACTGTTACGCAAGATATCGATCAATAATTTGTCGCTACTACAGCAAGGTTTACCCTCGAAACGGTTGTAGGCGCACATTACCTCTTGTACATCGCCTTCCTTAACTAATGCCTCGAAAGCTGGAAGATACGTCTCGTACAAGTCACGAGGGGTAGCTTCTGCGTTGAATTCGTGGCGGTTCCATTCCGGGCCGCTGTGTACGGCGTAATGCTTGGCGCAAGCGTGTGTCTTATAATAATTAGGATCATCGCCTTGCAATCCGCGGGTTACGGCTACGCCCATCTTCTCGGTCAAGTAAGGGTCCTCGCCATAGGTTTCCATACCCCGTCCCCAGCGAGGGTCACGGAAGATATTGATATTCGGGGTCCAGAAAGTAAGACCTTTGTAACGGTCGTACTCCTTGTCTTTCTGGTATTGGTGGTATTTGGCACGGGCCTCGTCGCTGACCATCGTGAAGGTCTCGTGAACGGCGTTATCGTCGAAAGTAGCCGCCATGGCGATCGCTTGCGGGAATACGGTCGCACGTCCGGCACGAGCCACGCCGTGAAGAGCCTCGTTCCACCAGTCGTAAGTCGGGATTCCCAAACGCTCGATGGCGGGGGTTACGTTCATCATTTGGCCGATTTTCTCCTCCGGTGTCAGCCGGGATAGTAAGTCGTCGATACGTTCTTCCAAGGGAAGTTCCGGATTCCGGAAAGGGTAATCTTGTTGTTTTTCACTACAAGAGGCGGTGAGTAGGAGGGTGATCATCGCTACTGTCAGTTGTTTCATTTTCATGTTATTAAATTTTAGATATTGTTTATCTTACATTATTACTTATTGTAAACTATTTTAAGATAGATCGTTATCTTTGATATTGATGATGCAAAACTACGATTTTAGAAGCATTTTTTCAAACAGGAATACTTAAAATAGGTTACTTTCGTGGTTATTCATTTAAAAGCCCTACTTTTGCCGTAACAGATTAAAACACGAAAGAATGATGAAGAAGTATCTATTTTTGTTACTAATAGGGGCCGCTAGTTTGACGGCCTGCGGAGACGATGACGATCCCGTTGTTCCGGAATTGAATAAGCTAACGAAAGTTTCTTGTTATAAAGATGGAGCTTCAAGCCCGCTTTTTACCGCTGATATCAATTATACGAGCGATGGCAAGATCTCAAATATAAATTTGGGAGTGGATAAGTTATTGTTCATTTATTCGGATGGTAAATTCTCTGTCACGGGCATTCATTCCGGTGAGGTTATAGAGGAATATACATTAAGCGGAAATGTAATTACAAGTAAGAAGATCTCTCAAGAGAATCCATACGCCAGCAACGAGATCTATGTAAGCGATGAATATTCCTATCGTTATTCAGGCTCGAATTGGGTGTTGACTTCTTGGAATGCCCGTTGGCCGAAAGAGTTTGGGACGGGATACGAGGAGAGAAGTTATCCGGAGTACGAGAAATATACATGGGAGAACGGCAACGTGGTTCTATATGCCCAGTCATTGGATAGCCGGGAGATGAGGTACGAGTATAGCGTGGCGGAGGCTCCTAAGAACTTCCCTCTGCGAGTGATCGGTTCTTTCTCGCCGGTTGGCTTTGAGTCTGTAACTCCTCTGAACTTGTTATATGGTATCCAGAACCGGAATCTTCCGATCCGTGCCTACACCTATACGATCCCTAACCAGAGCGAGGTGAAAGCTGAGTACAAATACACCTATACCACCGTGGGAGATTATATAACGGGTATGACTATCGATGAGAATGACGGAGGAACCGCAAGCTCTTATAAGTATACTTTCGAGTATAATTTCGCCGTGAAATAAGGAACCATGCCTTGTTTGGTTTAATTAACATACGCATATGCAGCATTTCCGCCCTAAAACGCATTTCTAATTTTATAGAATTAAAAGGTTGATTAGTTTAATTGATAAACTTAGAAAGGAAGTATTATGAACGGATTCTTTAATTTTAGGAAATTAGTTGTAGGTGTAATGGCGGCTACTTGTTTTATGGGGTTTCAATCTTGCTTGGACGATGATGATGATTATCCTTACAGTAAAGTGTTGCCGAATGCGTTGGTGACGGTTAAGCCGGTCGATGATGGTTCATATTTTCTTCAATTGGATGATAGCACGACCTTGTTGCCTGTCAATATGACCTCTTCTCCCTTCGGGCAGAAGGAGGTGAGAGCGTTGGTGAATTTTGACGAGACGAACGAGTCTAGCGGAATTTACAGCAAGGCCGTAAATATTAATTGGATCGACAGTATCCTTACAAAACCAATCGCTCCGGATTTGGGGGTGACTAGCAACGATTCGATCTATGGCTCTGACCCTGTGGAGATCGTGAACGATTGGGTTACCATCGCCGAGGACGGATATCTGACACTCCGTTTCAGGACGATCTGGGGAGACCGCAATAAGGCTCATTTTGTAAACCTACTGACAGGCAAGGACCCGGAGAATCCTTATGAGGTAGAGTTCCGCCATAATGCTTATGGCGATGTATATGGCGCATATGCGGATGGACTGGTCGCTTTTAAATTGGATAGCCTTCCGGATACGAATGGTAAGACGGTTAAGTTGAAATTAAAATGGAAGTCATTCGATGGCGATAAGTCTGTGGAATTCAATTATTGTTCACGCAAGTCTACTCCGGCAAAAGCATCCATAGCTGCCGAGAGAAGCGCCTTAAATTTGAAATAGGTCGGTTTGATCGTTTAAATAGATGGGGATTTGGCAGGGAGTGAATCTCTCTTGCTTTTTGAAAGTTCTTTCCTAGTGATAGGGAAGGACTTTTTTATGGATAGAAACAAAAAAGGACTCTAAGAAGAGTCCTTTTTATTCGTGGGCAGTGATGGATTCGAACCACCGAAGGCGAAAGCCAGCTGAGTTACAGTCAGCCCCATTTGGCCACTCTGGTAACTGCCCCCTTGTTCTTAATTGCAGTGCAAAGGTACGATTTATTTTGAAACCTGCAAGCGTTTAGGCAGAAAAATTTACCATTTTTATTGCGGTAACCGCTGCCTCGTCCCCTTTATTGCCATATCTACCTCCCGCACGATCCTCGGATTGCTGCATGGTGTCGGTAGTTAACAGGCCGAAAATGAAAGGGATATCGTACATTAAATTCAATTCTGTAATACCTTGAGTAACGCCGGAACAAACGTAATCAAAATGTGGCGTGTCGCCTCTTACGACGCATCCCAGAACGATCACTGCGTCTAATTCTTTAGTCTCGGCCAATCTTTTGGCTCCAAAAGTCAGTTCAAAACTTCCCGGAACTCGTTTAACTACGATGTTTTCCGGTTTCACCCCGTGCTTTTCAAGCGTGTTGCAAGCACCTTCCAATAACTTCTCGGTAATGTTCTTGTTCCATTCCGCAACTACGATGCCGATGTTCATCTCTGAAGCATCGGGTACGCTGTTGAAATCGTACTCGGATAAATTCTGATAAGCTGTAGCCATACTTGTCTCTTTAAAAGAAGAGGATGCCTTGTTTGACCGAGACATCCTCTGTTATACTATATAATATACTGTTTATTTATTTTCCTGCCGAAGCACGGGTGATATACTTATCGATATCGGATGCCTCCATGGAAGTGTAATACTTGTCCTTGATAGTCGTGTAAGCCTTTACAGCCTTGTCGTACTCTTTCAAGTTCTCGTAAGCGATACCGGCCTTCTTCAAGTAAATCGGGCTGATTACCTCATTGTCGGCCTCCTTAGCGGCTTTCTCGAAATAGCTGATGCCTTCTTTCGTATTACCCATGTTCACGTAGCAATCACCGATCAAGCCTGTAACCGCCGGAGATACCATTTGGTCCTTTCCGCTGAAAGATTTCAATAAATCGATCGCTTTCTGCGTATCGCCCATCTTGTAGTAGCAGATACCTGCGTAAGCTTTCGCCAAGTTTCCGGCGTCCGTGCTTCCATATTGGTCGATGATAGCCTCGAAACCTTCATAGTCAGCTCCATTGCCGTTTAAAGCCAAGGCGAAAGAATCTCTGGCGAAGTATTGCTCACCCTTGAACATGGCGGCGGCAGCTTTTTTCTCCTGAGGAACTAAATAACCATGCTTGATTCCCAAAACAGCTCCAACAACGAGTGCGACAGCTATTATACCGTAAATAATCTTCTTTGAATTGTTTTCAATGAATTGCTCCGATTTGGAGACAATCTCTTCTACTTCTAACTCCTTGTTGGTGTCCTTTTCTTTAGTAGCCATAATGTGTTATAGTTATTTATTAATTTTATCGCTGATTTTAAGCCATACCATACGGTTGGCGATTCAAAGCGCAAAAGTAGTTTTTTTTGCTGATATAATCTATACTTAGAAGTATATTTTTTAATTTTGTACGATTAATACGGTTTAGATGATACTAAAGAAGCTTTCTGTTCTCAATTACAAAAATATACTTCAGTCCGAGGTTATTTTCTCGCCCAAGATGAATTGCTTTTTCGGCAATAACGGGATGGGAAAGACGAATCTATTGGATGCCATTCATTATCTCTCGTTTTGCAAGAGTCATGTCAATACGCCTGATAGCCAGATAATAAACAGTGATCAAGATCTTTGCGTGGTGCAGGGTAACTATGATTATGAGGGACGTGAGGAGGAGATCTTCTGTGCCATGCGGCGCAGACAACGCAAACAGTTCAAACGGAATAAGAAGGAGTACGACAAGCTGTCCGAGCATATCGGCCTATTACCGTTGGTCATGGTCTCTCCGGCTGATGCCGACTTGATCCGGGGGGGGAGCGATGAGCGACGCCGTTTTTTGGACTTAATCATCTCGCAGCAGGACAAGCCTTATCTGCATGCGCTTATCCAATATAATAAAGCGTTGCTCCAACGGAATACGTTGCTGAAAGATCAGAGCATGGATGCCTCTCTTTATGAGGTATTGGAGATGCAGCTGGGTATGTACGGCCAAATCGTTTACGAGAAGCGGAAAAAACTGGTGGAGGATTTTACCCCGATCTTTAATGAGTACTACCAGACGATCTGCGGCTCTGCCGAGGAGGTAGGGCTACATTATATCTCGCAATTGGAGGAAACGGAGCTTGCCGGTAAATTGGCGATGAGCCGGGAACGGGATCGTATATTGGGCTATACCTCTTCCGGTATCCATAAGGATGAGCTGGAAATGACGTTGGGCGGGTACCTGATTCGCCGGGTTGGCTCGCAAGGACAGAATAAGACGTATCTGATCGCCTTGAAACTCGCTCAGTTCGCTTTCCTAAATAAACGGGGACAGACTACACCTATCTTGCTGTTGGATGATATTTTCGATAAGCTGGACGCTAGCCGTGTGGAGCAGATCATCAAACTGGTCAGTGAGAATGGCTTCGGGCAGATCTTTATTACGGATACGAACCGGAAGTATCTGGATGAGATCTTATTGGCTATGAATCATGACTATGCCCTCTTCCGTGTGGAACGTGGCGAGGTACAACCTATGGAGGAATAAGGATGCAGAGAAGAAATACACAGACATTGGGTGAGGTGCTTCGTGACTTTTTCGAGGATAATACCGAGTTGTACGAGAAAATGATGGAGATCCGGGTCCAACGTGCGTGGGGAGAAGTTTTAGGGCCTACGATCATGCAGTACACACGTAATATATATGTACGTGATAAGGTGCTTCATGTCTCATTGACTTCCTCCGTACTTCGTAGCGAGTTGACGCTTTGCCGGGAACGGTTGGTGAAAAGCTTGAATGATTACGCGGGTGCCTCGGTCATTACCAATATCGTTTTTCATTGAGTGTGGCTTTACCATTCGCAATATTACTTACTGGGTCAAGTAACATATACTGCCCAGTCCCGGTAAGTATATATGGCTTGACCCAGTAAGTATATATTCTGCGGAGAGATCAATAGATGGTGTCTTCTGTTATTACGTAATCCATTTTCTTGTCGAGTGGCTCTACCGGGACTTGCGGTATCATCTGGAACCCGAAGCATATGCCAACCTTGGGAGCGTTGAGCGTGGAAAGAAGGCGGTCGTAGAATCCCCTTCCTCGTCCCATGCGGTTCTTGTCTTTATCAAAGGCGACTCCGGGCACGATAATCAAGTCTATCTCATTCTTTGGAACTTCTATGCCGTCCGCCTTAGGCTCTAATATTCCGAAAGGTCCGGGTTTTAGGGATTCCGGTCCTTCGTAAAGAAGCAATCTCAAATCATCACCGACGATCAAGGGCAACAGAAGCTTTTTCTTCTGGTACCATTTCTCGATAAAGCCGGCGGTCTGTACTTCTCCCGGTATGGCGTGATAAAGGGCGATGCAAGAAGCCGCTTGGAACAGTTCCGTCTGTTCCAAGTGGTTCATGATCTTATCCGATAGCTCGCACAAGGTAATCCTCGAATATTCTTTCTTTCGAGAGGCCATATCTTTTCGTAGGGCCTGCTTGGCTGTGTAAGTCTCCATTTGCTGATTGTTTTAATAGTTCCGCGTTCGGCACGGATTTTCCCTCTTGCAAGATATTGATCGCACGTAATAAGGTAACGTCATCTTTTAGGAAAATGGGGTAGAAGCCCGCCTCGTCGAAGAAATTCCTTACGATATACGCTTGCAATTGGTTCTCGATTAACTTGCCGGATATATTAATTAATGTGGGACGTCTCTTGATGCCCTTGGTAGCCGCGAAGTTCACGAAGTCGGAAAGGAGCGGTTGTTGCTGCAAGTAATTATATAATTCCTCCCAAGTCTTGAATGAGCCTAGTTTCTCCCGATGGCGGTCTGAGTACTCGAGCGCATACAGGTAAAGCACGCCGCTATTTACCACATTTGAGTAGTAAGAGGTAACGCCACTCGTGTCACGAGGGATAAAGATATCTGGCATGATACCGCCCCCGCCGTATACGGTACGTCCGCCTACGGTCTGGTATTTTAAGGAATCATCCATCTTGATGCTATCGGCCGAGTCAAACTCGCCGTGCATATATCGGTTATAGATATCTTGGTCGTAAGCGTCCGTATTACCCATCTCATATTTCTTCTGGATGCAGCGACCGGACGGCGTGTAATAACGGGCGATGGTCAATCGCATCTCTGAACCGTCGCTCAATGACATTTGAGTTTGTACCAGACCTTTGCCATACGTTCTTCGTCCGATAATCGTACCACGGTCGTTATCTTGGATCGCTCCGGAGAATATCTCACTGGCGGAAGCCGAGATCTCATCGGTCAATACTACGATCGGGGCGTCTTTACAAGTTCCGGTTCCGTTCGCGTATACGTCGGAACGGGGGAACGACTTACCTTCCGTGTAGACGATCAAGCGTCCTTCCGGCATAAACTCGTTAATCATATTGATAGCGGCATCCATATATCCGCCGGTATTACCCCGTAAGTCGATCACGAAAGAGGTACAGCCCGCTTGTTTCAGCTTGGCGATCGCCGTGATGAACTCATTATAAGTATTCCGGGCGAATTTGCTAACCTTGATGTAACCTATACCTTTAGCCGCCTCATAAGAAACATCGACCGAATTAACAGGGACATCTCCACGGGTTACGTCAAAATAGAGCAACTCAGGAGAATTCCCTCGCTGTACGCCTAGTTTCACCGTACTGTTCTTTGCGCCCCGAAGTGTCTTCATGATCTCTCCTTGGTTCTTTTTCTTTCCGGAAAAAATAGAATCATTGATCGAGATGATCCGGTCGAAGGGCAGTAAACCTGCTTTCTCTGCGGGACCGCCGCTAATTACGCTAATCACTAGGATCGTATCGGTTTGCATATTAAATGATACGCCAATACCACTGAAAGAACCTTCCAGCTCCTCATTCACCACGGAAGCGTCTTCCGCGGGGATATATACGGAGTGAGGGTCTAATTCACTGAATATTTTCGGGATCGTACTCTCTACCAACTTAGACATGCTAACCGTGTCAACATATTGCTCGTCGATAATGTCCAAGATGGCATTTATCTTGTTGCCGCTGGAGTAGGACCGTTTTTTTCCTTGACTGATAGATAAATAATGGTTCCCAATAAAGATACCTAAAGCGATACTAGCTGCGATGATAACCGGGAGCCATACGGTCAGTCTTTTGTTTTTATCCATAAAAACGTTTTATTTATTCGTTCAAATCTATATAATCTACTATGATACCGGCACGCTTCAATAATTCGCAGCCGTCCGCTATGCGATAATTCTCGGAATAGACCACTCGCTTGATCCCGGATTGTATGATTAATTTCGCGCATTCAATGCAAGGGGAGGAGGTCACATAAATGGTCGCTCCTTTACTGCTGTTCGATGAGGCTGCCACTTTTGTGATGGCGTTAGCCTCCGCATGTAGAACATAAGGCTTGGTGACATTATTCTCGTCTTCGCAAACATTTTCAAAACCGGCGGGTGTTCCATTGTATCCGTCGGATATGATCATTTTATCTTTTACTAATAATGCGCCCACTTGGCGTCGTTTACAGTACGAATTCTCGGCCCAGATAGCGGCCATTCGCAGGTAACGTTTATCTAATTCGTGCTGTTTTTCTGTTTTCTCGCACATTTGTTTACTCTTTTGTCTTTTAATCCAGACACAAAGGTAGTGATTATTTAGATTTACCGGGCTTATCGCCCGGTAAATTATTACTTCTTAATACCATTACGGATTAATAAGGCGTCTATCGTTGGCTCTTGTCCACGGAAACGCTTGTATAACACGGCGGGATCTTCCGTACCACCTTTGGATAAGATATTGTCACGGAAAGATTTCGCGACCTCCTTGTTGAAGATTCCTTTCGATTTGAAAACGGAGAAAGCGTCGGCGTCTAATACCTCGGCCCATTTATATCCGTAATAGCCTGCCGCGTATCCTCCGGAGAAGATATGTCCGAAGCTTGTGCCCATCAAGGCTTCCGGTACTTCCGGCATGATTACGGTCGGAGCCCAAGCTTTTTTCTCGAATGCCGCTACGTCACCGTCGAAAGGTTGCTCCAACGTATGCCATGCCATATCCAGCAAGCCAAAGCTTAATTGGCGGCAGCAAAGGTAGCCAGCGTTGAAGTTTGAGGCGTTTACCAAGCTTTGTATCATCTCTTGCGGGATTTTCTCTCCGGTCTGGTAATGAACGGCGATCTGATCTAAGAACTCTTTTTCAGTCAACCAGTTCTCCATGATCTGGGAAGGTAATTCTACGAAATCACGATAAACGCTGGTTCCCGAAAGGCTGGAATATGTTCCTTGCGCTAGCATGCCGTGCAGGGAGTGCCCGAACTCATGCAAGAGTGTGTTCACCTCGTCGAAACTTAACAAAGAGGGCTTCGTGTCTGTCGGACGGGTAAAGTTCATCACGATAACGATCTGAGGACGGCTATCTTTTCCGTCTTTATCTTTGTATTGAGCCTTGATATTGTTCATCCAAGCGCCGGATTGTTTTCCGTCACGAGGGAAGAAGTCCGTGTAAAGGATCGCTAGGAACTTGCCATCAGCATCGTATACCTCGTAAGCGTCTACTTCCGGATGATAAACCGGGATTTTCTTGTTTTCCTTAAAGGTGATACCGTAGAGCTGGGTAGCTAATCCGAATACGCCTTTCTTTACGTTGCTCAACTCGAAATAAGGGCGAGTCATCTCGTCGTTTACCTTGAAGCGGATATCCCGTAACTTCTCGGAATAATAACTCCAGTCCCAAGGCATAACGGTGATATTCTCTTTCTCTGTACCTAACGCGAATCCTTCTACCGCATTGTATTCGTTGATCGCTATCGGTTTATAAGCTTCGAGTAACTGATTCAATAATTTGTATACGTTCGCTGAGTTTTTAGCCATTGTGTGTTCCAGCGCATATTCGGCGTAATTCTTGAATCCCATCAACTGGGCGATCTCTAGGCGGATATTAACGATCTTTTTGATAATGTCCTTATTGTCGAACTCATCCCCTTTATTTCCTACGCTCATGTATTCACGATACATTTTCTCTCGCAAATCACGCTTGTCGGAATAACGCATGAATGGAATGTAACTCGGAGCCGAGAGATTGAATAACCATCCGTTTTTATCTTTACTTTTGGCTAACATGGCCGCTGCGTCACGCGCGCTCTCGGGTAAGCCGGATAGTTCGTTCTCGTCCGTTATTTGTAATTCGAACCGGTTTTTATCTTTCAAGGCGTTTTGATCGAACTGCAAGGTTAACATGCTTAGGTCCATACTTAGCTTGCGGTATTTTTCCTTGTCATCTTTATTTAACGTAGCCCCATTCGCTTTAAACGACTCGTAAAGGTCTTCCAGCAATTTAGCATCCTCGGTAGAAAGGTTCAGTTGTTCTTTTTTATCATAGATTGATTTGACCCGAGCAAGTAGCTTCTCATTTAAGAAGATGTTATTGGAGGTTTGGGATAACTTCGGGGAGACACGTTGCGAGATTTCCATCATCTCGTCGTTAGCCTCTGCCCCTAATACATTAAAAAAAACAGAAGAGACTGTTTCCAATAATTTGCCGCTACGTTCCAGAGCTACTACCGTATTCTCGAAAGTAGCCGGTTGCGGGTTATTGGCGATCTCTTGCACCTCTTTTTCCATTTGCTTGATTCCTTCGTCGAAAGCGGGCTCATAATGCTCGATCTTGATCTTATCGAAAGGAGGGGTCTCGAACGGTGTTTTAAACTTCCCGAAGAAAGGGTTATTTGCTGCGTGTGTCATTTGAATTGCGCTTAATAAAATTACTACATTATATAATAACTTCCTCATATTAAAAATTGTTTGAAAATTTCCGCAAAGGTAGGCATTTTAATCACAGGAACATTATAGGCATCTGTTTTTATATTCAGATTGATTTAAAATGAAAAATAGAACATTTCTTATGACTAAACCGAGGCTTGTTTTCGGGGGGCTGTACCTTGATTTTGAGCTTTGATGAATATGATAATAGGATTGATTTAACAAAAATTTATATGTTTGAAAACACTCCTTTAGAGCACCTTTCTTTTTAAAGTCTTGATCTATAAGTTTATCGTAGAAGAAGGATGCCTTTTTTTCTAAATAAATATAAAAGACAGTTTGTTTTTTTAGTTATTAAATAATACTTTTGATTCTCAGAAACGAAAATAATTTCATTTTGATATTAAAGAAAGTAACTTAAAACCCAAATACACATATGAGTTATCTTAAATTTGACAAAACAGTAATGATAAACCTGGAAGAGTCGCTGACTCGTGAGGTGCTTCGAACTAACCGTTTGGGAGCCTATCACTGCACTACTGTTGTTGATTGTAATACCAGGAAATACCACGGACTACTCGTTATGCCTGTGCCTGCGATTGATGATGACAACCATGTGTTACTGTCTTCTTTTGATGAGACGGTAATTCAACATGGTGCCGAATTTAATCTTGGGTTGCATAAATATGCAGGCGATAATTTCAGTCCCAAGGGACATAAGTACATCCGCGAGTATAGCTCAGAGACAGTACCTCGTACGCTTTACCGTGTAGGAGGTGTGATCTTCTCGAAAGAGAAAGTGTTTTCCATGTATGAGAATCGTATCATGATTAAGTATACGTTGGAAGATGCTCATTCCGCTACGACCTTACGTTTCCGTCCTTTCCTCGCTTTCCGTAGCGTGAAGAACTTAACGCAAGCCAATGGTAACGTGAACCAATCTTACGAGGAAGTCACAAACGGAATCAAGACATGTATGTATCCCGGTTATCCGGAACTGTATATGCAATTTAACAAGAAAGTTAAATTTGTGTATGAGCCGTATTGGTACAATGGCATCGAGTATCCGAAAGAACAAGAGAGGGGATATCCTTATCAGGAGGATTTGTATGTTCCCGGATATTTCGAGGTCCCTATCAAAAAAGGGGAGACTATTATTTTCAGCGCTGGCGATAGTGCAGTGGCAACTACCCGCTTGAAGGCACTGTATGAGAATGAGGTCGTAGCTCGTACGCCTCGTACTAGCTTCTTCAATTGCTTGAAGAATTCCGCTCAGCAATTTTATTTTCGTCCCAAGGAAGACGACGCTTATCTATTAGCGGGCTATCCATGGTTTAAAGTACGTGCGAGAGATTTGTTCGTAGCTCTTCCGGGTAGTACGTTGTCTATCGATGATCCGGTTCGTTTTGAGAAGATCATGCATACGGCGATGCCGGCGATGCGGGCGTATATGGCGAATGGGCGTTTCGATGCGGTAATTCGTGAGATCGAGCATCCGGATGTCTTTTTATGGGCGATCTGGTCGATCCAACAGTATGCTAAACATGAGGGCGTTGAAAAGGCACGTGAGCTATACGGCGATTTCGTGAAAGAAGTTATCGATTATATACGGGACCAGAAACATCCCGATATGAAATTGATGGAGAATGGTTTACTTTTCGCTAATGGAAAAGATAAGGCGATTACTTGGATGAATTCTACCGTAAACGGAAAACCTGTCGTAACTCGTTCCGGTTATATAGTGGAATTTAACGCTCTTTGGTATAATGCTCTTTGTTTCTATACAGAATTGATGGGGGGAGTACCTGTCGAGGGTATTGATCCGATTATCAAGTCGATGGATAAATCGTTCCCGGAAACCTTTGTGAACGGGTATAATTATTTGTTCGATTCCGTGAATGGTTCTACGGTAGATTGGAGCGTACGGCCTAATATGATTTTCGCTGTGGCATTGCCTTATTCCCCATTGACGAGGATGCAGAAACGTGCCGTAGTGGATATCGTGACGAAAGAGTTGCTTACCCCGAAGGGCTTGCGTTCCTTGAGTCCGAAGAGCGAAGGATATCGCCCGTATTATGTGGGGCCGCAATATGAACGAGATTTGGCTTATCACCAAGGTACTGCTTGGCCGTGGTTGTTAGGCGCCTATTTGGAAGCTTATTTGCGTGTATTCGGAAAGAGTGGCGTTGCTTTTGCTGAACGTATGTTGATAAGCTTGGAGGAGGAGATGTCATTACACTGTATCGGGACGATCCCGGAATTGTTTGATGGTAACCCACCGTTTACCGGACGTGGAGCTGTCTCTTTTGCGATGAATGTTGCGGCTATCCTCCGTGTTGTGGATTTGTTGAAGAAGTATAACGCCGAATAAAACTAAGTACCATTATGAAAGCATTAATGTTTGGATGGGAATTTCCTCCTCATATCTTGGGCGGTTTAGGAACGGCCAGTTTCGGTTTGACACGAGGCATGGCAATGCAGCCCGATATGGATATTACTTTTTGTATACCGAAGCCCTGGGGCGATGAAGACCAGAGCTTTCTAAAGATAGTGGGTGTCAACCAAGTTCCGATTGTTTGGAAGGATGTTGACCGTGAATATGTGCAGCAACGGGTTTCCAAAGCGGGAATGAACGCTGATCAGTATTATAAGTATCGGGATCATATTTATGCGGATTTCAGTTATCGCCATGTGAATGATTTAGGTTGCCTTGAGTTCTCCGGACGTTATCCGGATAACTTGCTGGAAGAGATTAATAACTATTCGATCGTAGCGGGCGTGATCGCTCGTACGGAAGAGTATGATATCATCCATGCGCACGACTGGTTAACTTATCCGGCGGGTATTCACGCTAAAAATGTGAGTGGTAAGCCTTTGGTCATCCATGTTCATGCTACGGATTACGATCGTAGTCGCGGTAATGTGAATCCGGATGTCTATGCGATTGAGAAGAATGGTATGGACAATGCAGACCATATCATAACGGTGAGTAATTTGACTCGTCAGACGGTGATCGAGAAATATCATCAAGATCCCGCTAAAGTAACGACCGTACATAATGCCGTAGAGCCTTTAAGTCCTGAGATTTTAGCGATCCCAGATAAAAAGGGTGTAAAGGATAAGGTTATTACATTCTTAGGTCGTATCACGATGCAGAAAGGGCCGGAATATTTCGTTGAGGCTGCCGCAAAGGTTTTGGCTAAGGCTCCTTATGCACGTTTCGTGATGGCTGGTAGTGGTGATATGATGGATCAAATGATTCGTTTGGCCGCAGCACGTAATATTTCAGATCGTTTCCACTTTACCGGATTTATGAAGGGCAAGCAGGTCTATGAGGTGTTGAAAGCCAGTGACGTATATGTGATGCCTTCGGTTTCTGAGCCTTTTGGTATCTCTCCGTTGGAAGCCATGCAATGTGGTGTACCCTCTATCATTTCTAAACAATCCGGTTGCGCCGAGATCTTGGATTATGCGATTAAGGTGGATTATTGGGATATTGAGGCGTTAGCGGATGCCATGTATTCTATTATTACTTATCCTGCCATGCATGAGTTCTTGAAAGTGGAAGGTAAGAAAGAGGTGGATAATATCAAATGGGAATATGCCGGACAAAAGGTTCGTCGTATTTACGACAATGTGATAGGTAACAAATAAATTAACGACAAGACAAAAATAAAACAAACAATATTATGAAAACGATCTGCTTTTATTTTCAAATACATCAGCCGTTCCGTTTAAAAAGATATCGCTTCTTCGATATAGGTAACGACCATTACTATTACGATGATTTCCAGAATGAGGAGATTATCCATCGTATAGCTGAACAATGTTACTTGCCGGCAAACCGGACTATTTTGGAGATGATTAAGACCAGTGGTGGTAAGTTTAAGGTAGCGTTCTCTATTTCCGGCGTAGCGTTGGAGCAGATGGAGATTTATACTCCGGAAGTGATCGATAGCTTTAAGGAATTGGCGGCTACGGGGAATGTGGAATTCTTGTCTGAGACTTATGCTCATTCTCTTTCTTCCTTGGGAGATCCGGAGGAGTTCAAGCATCAAGTAAAGAAACAAGAAGATAAGATCAAGACTTTATTCGGGGTTAAACCGAAAGTGTTCCGTAATACGGAGTTGATTTACTCGGATGATATTTCCGCTATGGTTTCTGAGATGGGCTATAAGGGGATGTTGACGGAGGGTGCTAAGCATATCTTAGGTTGGAAGAGTCCGAACTATATGTATTCTTCTTGCGTAGCTCCGAAGTTGAGTTTATTATTGAAGAATGACCGTTTCAGCGAGGATTTATCGAACCGTTTCAGTGATTATAGTTGGAATGAGTATCCTTTGACAGCCGATAAGTATATGTCATGGATCGCTGCTACTCCGGATTCAGAGCAAATCATTAATTTGTTTATGAATTATGAGGTGCTGGGATCTTTGCATCCAGCTTCAACCGGTATTTTTGAGTTCTTCAAGGCTTTGCCTCGCTTTGCCGCAGATAAGGGTATTAGTTTCTCTACTCCATCGGAAGTATTTACATTGATCAAGCCGGTAGATTCTATCTCCGTTCCTTATCCGATCTCTTGGGTAGATGAGGAGAGAGATTGTAGTTCTTGGTTAGGAAATGTATTGCAGCAGGAAGCATTCCGTAAGATTAACGAGATCGGTGAGCGTGTTCGTTTGTCTCAGACTCGTCGTATCCGTCAGGACTGGTACTATCTGCAGAGCAGTGACCATTTCTATTATATGAGTACAAAGCATATGGGACAGGGAGGCTTTAGCCCTTACGATAATCCGTATGACGCATTTAATAACTATATGAATGTTCTTTCCGATTTCATTGTTCGTGTGAATGCGGAATTCCCGGAAAACATAGAGAATGAGGAATTGAATTCATTGCTTTCTACGATTAAGAATCAAGGAGAGGAGATCGAGAGTCTACAGAAAGAATTAGATAAATTAAAAAAGAAGGCGGCGAAGAAATAAGTCGTTAATTGATTTGACTAGACTATTTTTGGAGAGTGACGGGTCCTTTAGGGGGCCCGTTATTTTTTGCTTTGGAACAGTGCATAAAAAAAGCGAGATGTTCTTCTTCTCGCTTTTTTTGTATGAATACTTTTTATTATCTGGCATATTTACATGAAGTGATACCGATTTTCATTACTTCTTCATCTTTCCGTATTTTTACTCCTGAAGGGGCCAAATAGTTCGTGATTGCGGTTGTGATTGTTTGTACGCTACCATAATTGTTACTTTGGGTATAAGTCCAATCAACCGGTATGATAAGTAACGCCATATCTTTATCCGGATCTTTCTCTATCTGATATTTCAATAAATTGGCGAGATTCGGGAAAGAGTAAGTGCGAGTCGTCTCATTGTAAGCTTCCGATAAAAACGAGGTTACATTATTGTTTATCTGGTTGCCCTCAAAGAAACTTTTTACCGAATCCTCTGGCAATATTAATAGATAAGGAGGAGGAGCCAATGCATATTGCCAATCTTCTTGCGGCATCGCTTTTAACTCGAGTGGTAAATTATTCACGATACGCTCTTTCATGATCGGAGTGATTTCCTTTGTCGGAAGAACAATGCGTGTACAAACGCCGGCAGGAGTCTTAAAGAATGCATAGCTGTCGTTCGGTTGTAGCAATTGACTCATATCCGTATTTTTGAAACGACTTAGCTGAATAACCTCTTTAGTGACGGAGAAAGCTTCCCACGTGGTTATTAAAGAGTCTTTTCCTGCTGTGCTTTTAACCGCATAATTATAATATATCTTAAGGACAGAGCTAGCCACGGACAATATATTACCACTACCGAAGGTAGTTGTTACATAAAGCCCCGGGAAAAACTCATTGAAAGTTTCTTGATTCTTGAATGTACCCGGATTATTAATCGTTTCATCATAAAATTTTTGTCCGAACTCAGTAGGCATTTTAATGCTTACATGAGGGCTGTAACCATCAGAGTTTCTAAGGGAGTCGGATATACTTGTGTTATAAGCTGTATAAGCTTGAGCACCCATTGACTCTTGCATATTGCAATATTGCTTAGGGTCAATATTTGTATAAAAATTCTTTTGTAATGGACTTGTAATTTTAAAGATCTCCGCACGCATAGGCGCCAAGGAGTCTCCTACCCATACACCGTTTCTATTGGAACCATTATAATATATATTGAATTCCACCGAATCAATTTTTCCCTCATAAGGTGTATGCGCAAATTGAAAATCACTCGGACAATAGAATTGGCACATATAATCCGATACAAGGTTACCATACAGCGGATCGTAGAGTTCACCCAACTGGGCGCTAGTAGACCTTGCGTAAATAGAATCTAATTGCACCGTAGTGGCTTGTATCTGGAACGTGTCCATATATACCGCAATTGTATCGTCGCCTGGCTGAATACTTGTTCCTATCGAACTAAAATCATCATTACACCCGGCCAAAATGCTAGCACCAAGGCCAAGTCCAAGTATTAAAAGCTTGATTTTCATTACTACATTTATTATTTCGTGTTAGAATCCAATACCACGTCGTAGAACTTATTGAACTCGTCCATATAAGTTTCCGGTGACTGATAGGGAAGGAAAGGAGTATCTTTCTTGGCAGAGATATAATCAAGGACTTCTTGATTGATCGTCTCGCTACCTTGGATTACACCATCAGCGAAATCAATCGCTAATTTGGTTAAGGCCACAAAACTTGTATCTGCCTTGATTAACTTCAAGTCAGCTTCTTTGGCTCCGTCCGCCTTCAGTTTTGTCGCGAAATCTTTGTTTAGCGGGTTCTTGAAGTCATCGTTGTAGATCGAATAAACGATTTTCGCGTTACGCAGGCACGGGTCATCGGCATACATTCTCTTGATGTAAAGAGCCGTTAACGCTGACATCCAGCCATGGCAATGGATTACATCAGGAATCCAACGCAATTTTTTTACGGTTTCCAATACTCCGCGTACATAGAAGATCGAACGATCGTCATTATCTTCATACTCATTTCCATTCTCATCGCTGACCGTGGATTTCCGTTGGAAGAAATCCTCGTTGTCAATAAAGTAAACCTGCATCCGGGCCGATTGAATGGATGCTACCTTAATGATCAGAGGATGGTCCGTGTCGTCAATAATAAGATTCATACCAGACAGACGGATAACCTCGTGCAACTGATTGCGGCGCTCGTTGATATTTCCGAATTTTGGCATGAATGTCCTGATTTCGCGACCACGCTCCTGAATTCCTTGCGGCAAATTTCTACATATTGTCGCGATCTCGGATTCGGGAAGGTAGGGAGTGATTTCTTGGGCTATAAACAAGATTTTTTTTGCATCCATTCTGTAAACTAGTTTTATAAAGACGCTACAAAGATACGAAAAATCTTTTATTTACGGTAATTATTTAGTTGCTTTGCACCGTCAATTAAGCATCTATCTGATGAAAATAGTAAATAGTATTAAAGATTTGAAGGCTTATCTTGCTGAGGCAAAGCAGGATAATAAGAAAATTGGCTTTGTTCCTACCATGGGAGCACTGCATAATGGACATCTTAGCTTGGTACAACATTGCGTGAAAAACAATGATGTATGTGTAGTCAGTGTTTTTGTAAATCCAACCCAATTTAATGACAAACACGACTTGGAAACGTATCCCCGTACGTTGGAGGCTGATTGTGTGTTATTAGAATCTGCCGGCTGTGACTATGTATTCGCTCCCTCTGTAGAAGAGATGTATCCGGAGCCAGATACCCGTACGTTTGATTTGGGAACGGTATCTGAGGTAATGGAAGGCGCTAAGCGTCCGGGGCATTTTAACGGTGTAGCGCAGGTGGTAAGTAAATTGTTCTATATCGTGGAGCCGGATAACGCTTATTTCGGAGAAAAGGATTTCCAGCAGATCGCTGTGATCCGGGCGATGGTGAAACAATTGAATATCCCTGTAACGATCAATGCTTGTCCGATCGTTCGTGAGGGCGATGGCTTGGCCTTGAGTAGCCGGAATACCCGTTTGACACCGGAACAACGTCAAAAAGCTCCGTTAATTGCTCGTACGTTAAAAGAAAGTACTACCTTTGTGCCCGGAAAAAGCGTACAAGAAGTGATTGACTATGTTGTCAATACGATTAATAGCGATCCTGTCATGGAAGTTGAGTATTACGAGATCGTAGATGGCAATACGTTAGAGTCTATCAAGAACTGGTCGGATACCGATTATCCGGTAGGTTGCATCACGGTATATTGCGGAGAGGTACGTTTGATCGACAATATCAAATACTAATTATAAGTCATACATGTTTATAGAGGTAGTAAAGTCAAAAATTCACCGGGTAACGGTAACGGAAGCTAACTTAAACTATATCGGTAGCATCACTATCGACGAGGATTTGTTGGACGCCGCTAATTTGATCGCGAACGAGAAGGTCTCGATCGTGAATAATAATAACGGAGAACGTTTTGAGACGTATATTATCAAGGGCGAACGTGGCTCGGGAGTGGTTTGCTTGAACGGAGCGGCTGCCCGTAAGGCTCAACCCGGAGATATTATAATCGTTATGTCGTATGCCATGATGGATTTCGAGGAGGCGAAAACATTCAAGCCTTCCGTGGTATTTCCCGATACGGCGACAAATAAGTTGATATAGCAGACGCTAGGCTTTGTAGAGATCTCTAATCATAAGAAAAGCTCGTCGGGATGCGGCGGGCTTTTTTTATCTTCATAAATTTAAGTAATAAGCGAGTTATGTACACGAACAGGAATATATGGAATGTTAGCTACCCGATCTTTTTGAGCTTGTTGGCGCAAAACGTGATAAACGTGACTGATACGGCTTTTCTAGGTAGGGTTGGTGAAGTCGAGTTGGGGGCTTCCGCTATGGGAGGACTTTATTATATCTGCGCTTTTACGATCGCCTTTGGTTTTAGTACGGGATCTCAAATCGTGATTGGCCGTAGAAACGGAGAGGGACGTTATGACCAGATAGGGCCTGTCATGATACAAGGCGTTTTCTTCCTATTGTCGCTGGCTGCTATATTGTTCTTGTTTTCTCGTTTTTTCGCGGGAGACGTGATGCGTGTATTGATTTCTTCGGACGCTATCTTGAATGCCACGGAGGAATTTTTGGATTGGCGTGTGTTTGGCTTCTTCTTCTCTTTCGTGAACGTGATGTTCCGGGCTCTTTTTATAGGTATTACCCGTACAAAGGTGTTGACATTGAACGCTGTCTTGATGGCAATGACGAATGTCTTACTGGATTATCTTTTGATTTTCGGACATGCCGGATTTCCAAAGATGGGTATTCAAGGGGCGGCTATCGCTTCCGTCATAGCCGAGGCGGTATTGATTCTCTTTTTCGTGGTTTACACGAGACTTACCGTAGATATACGTAAATATGCGCTTAACCAGATTCGTTCTTTCGATTTTGGCTTGTTGAAACGGGTGCTGGATATTTCCGTGTTCACGATGCTGCAATATTTCTTGTCTATCGCTACTTGGTTTATGTTCTTTATCGCTGTGGAGCATTTGGGGCAACGGGAGTTGGCGGTGGCGAATATCGTACGTAGTATTTACGTCGTGATGTTGATTCCCGTTAATTCCTTGGCGACCACGACAAACACGTTCGTGAGTAATAGTATCGGGGCGGGAGCGATCAATCAAGTTATACCGACTATCTGGAAGATCTGTAAGTTATCGTTGGGCATTATGGTCGTGTTTGCCGCTATTGTCAGTTTGATGCCGGGATGGGTCGTGTCTGTTTATACGAATGACGCTTCATTAGTGGCGGCCTCGGTTCCATCCGTCTACGTGATTGTCGGTTCTTTATTGATCGGATCGGTAGCTAATGTGGCGTTCAACGGGGTGTCGGGTACGGGAAATACACGTTCTGCGCTTTTTATGGAAGCGGCGGTATTGATTCTGTATGTGCTTTTTGTATATGTCGCAGGGATGCGTTTGCGTTTGCCGGTAGCCGTATGCTTCTTGACAGAGGCTATTTACTATAGTGGATTGCTCGTCGCTAGCGTAATCTATTTAAAGAAAGCCTCTTGGCAAAATAAAAGAATATAAGTATATGAGGGGAAAAAACACGTACGTCTTTTTTCGAAAACACGTACGTGAATTCTGAAAAACATGTACGTGTTTTTTTGAACTGTGAATATTGGGAAATTGTTCGTATTTTTGTATTGTAATCAAATAAGAAAGGTAACTCATGTCCACGAAGCAATGTGAAGATATGTTGGTAGGAAAAGGAGTACGGCCTACTGCCGCACGGATCCTTGTCTTGCAAAAATTATCAGAACGAACCAGCCCGGCTTCCCTGTTCGAATTGGAGGCGGAGTTGGAGACGTTGGATAAATCGACCATTTCCCGTTCATTGGCCTTGTTATTGGAACATCATGCGATCCATTCTTTCGAAGATGGTAGTGGCTCTATAAAATATGAGATATGCCAGAGCCGTTCGGAGACATGCCCAGTGGGTGATAGGCATATTCATTTTTTCTGCGAGGTATGCCGTAAAACCTCTTGTTTAAATAATATCAAGATCCCGGTCGCTCAATTGCCGGAAGGATATATAATGGATACCATTAATTATACGGTAAAGGGTGTTTGCCCATTGTGTAATAAGCGACGTTTTCAGAAACCCTGATAATTTGCAATCAAGTTGCAACTCCCTTCTCTTACCTTTGTACCGTAATCAAGAAGTAAATAATTAAAATAGATAAGATTATGAGTACAACATGTGGATGCGAACATTGCCATTCGCACGGAAGTTCCGGTTTATGGATGCCGACGGTTTCTTTCGTTTTGTTGGTGATAGGACTTATCGGGAAGTACTCGGGGATAAGTTGGTTTGCTGAGTCTTGGATAGAGGCCATTTGGTTTCTGGTCGCTTTTTTGCCGGTAGGACTTCCTGTTATGCGAGAAGCTTGGGAAGCGGCTTTGCGGAAAGACTTTTTTAGTGAGTTCTCGTTAATGGCGATCGCCTCGATCGGGGCGTTTTGTATAGGGGAGTATCCCGAGGCCGTAGCCGTGATGCTTTTCTATACGGTAGGAGAGAGGTTGCAACTTCTAGCCGTGAATAAAGCCTCGAAGAATATCAGTGACTTATTAGATGTCCGGCCGGAACGAACGGATGTATGGCGAACGGGTACATATATGAATGTATCTCCGAAGGATGTGAAAGTAGGCGAGCGGATCGAGGTGAAGCCCGGCGGACGTGTGCCTTTGGATGGCGTTTTATTGGAAGCCGAGGTACAGTTCGATACCTCGGCATTAACCGGGGAAAGTATGCCTCGTTCTATCCGTGAGGGTGAGGAGGTGCTTGCCGGAATGATCGTGCAGGGGCAGGCGGTACGTATACAAGTGAATCGGCCGTACGAGCAAAGTGCCTTGGCCCGTATTTTGGCTTTGGTGAAAGATGCCTCGGAGCGGAAAGCGCCGGCGGAATTGTTTATTCGGCGTTTCGCACGGATTTATACCCCAATCGTGATTCTTCTGTCGTTTCTAATCGTGTCGGTTCCTGCTTTGGTAGGGATGGTGACGCCTTCTTTCCAGTATGTTTTCTCGGATTGGTTATATAGGGGATTGGTTTTCTTGGTTATTTCTTGTCCTTGTGCCTTGGTTATAAGTGTTCCGCTCGGATATTTCGGTGGTATAGGCGCCGCTTCTCGTGCCGGGATATTATTTAAGGGTGGTAATTATTTAGATGCGATCACACGGGTAAATACGGTAGCGTTCGATAAGACCGGTACATTGACTACCGGGCGTTTTGAGGTCACAACGGTGGAAAGCACGGGTATCCCGGCTTCTGATCTTTTGAGTGTTTTGTTATCAGTAGAGCGGAAAAGTACCCATCCGGTAGCGCAGGCTGTAGTTCGCTATGCGGAAAAACAAGATAGCGTGCCGATGGAAATCACTGACATGCGGGAATTGGCAGGGCATGGTGTCGAGGCTATCGTGAACGGTCGGCAGGTGCTTGTCGGTAATATTCGTTTATTGGCCGAACGTGATATTCCTGTCCCGAAGGAATTATCCGATAGTGTTTCTACCGTGGTGGTTTGTGCGATCGATGGGAAATATGCGGGGCATCTTCTCCTTTCGGATACCTTGAAGAAGGATGCCGTGGATGCGATTCGTCGGTTAAAGGATCTGGATGTTAAAGATATTTGCTTGTTGTCCGGGGATAAGCAAGAGATCGTGAATCAATTCGCTGAGCGTTTGGGTGTCGATAAAGCGTATGGTAATCTGCTGCCGGAGGATAAAGCCGCTTATATAGAGCGATTAACGGCGGAGCCGGATAAGTCGGTTGCCTTTGTGGGCGATGGGATGAACGATGCGCCGGTACTGGCTTTAAGTGATGTCGGTATTGCGATGGGTGGATTGGGATCGGATGCGGCCATCGAGAGCGCGGACGTGGTTATCCAAACGGACCAGCCCTCTAAAGTAGCGGAAGCTATTTCTATCGGACGTGCTACCCGGAATATCGTCCGTCAGAATATCGTGGGATCTATTGGCGTGAAGGTGATAGTCCTTGTGGCGGGAGCCTTCGGTTTTGCCACGCTTTGGGAAGCTGTTTTCGCGGATGTAGGCGTATCTTTGCTGGCGGTTCTTAATTCGATCCGTATACTAAAACGTTGAGAAGTGAAGAATTTCGAGATCGCTTTCATCGCATACTCATCTCTTTTTCGTACCTTTGTCCCTTAATCCAGTAGAAAATAATATAAATACACATACGAATTATGTTTGAGAACTTAAGCGAAAGGTTAGACAGATCGTTTAAACTGTTGAAGGGCGAAGGCAAGATTACCGAGATCAATGTGGCGGAAACATTGAAGGATGTGCGTAAAGCGTTGTTGGATGCCGACGTCAATTATAAGGTTGCCAAGAGTTTTACGGATACGGTAAAAGAGAAGGCTTTAGGACAGAACGTGCTTACATCGGTTAAGCCTAGTCAGTTGATGGTTAAGATTGTTCACGATGAGTTGGCCAGCTTGATGGGAGGTACGGCAGTCGACGTGAATTTGCAGGGAAATCCCGCCATTATATTGATGTCCGGTTTGCAAGGTTCGGGTAAGACTACTTTCACTGGTAAACTAGCGTCTTTATTAAAGACCAAGAAAAATAAGAAACCATTATTAGCCGCTTGCGACGTGTATCGTCCGGCAGCTATCGAGCAGTTGCGTGTAGTCGGAGAGCAGGTAGGTGTTCCGGTATACATGGAATTGGAGAATAAGAATCCGGTGGAGATCGCTATGAACGCTATCTGCGAGGCACGGGCTAAAGGCAATGACGTCGTGATCGTGGATACCGCCGGCCGTTTGGCTATCGATGAGCAGATGATGAACGAGATCGCCGCTATCAAGAGCGCTATCCAGCCGGATGAGACCTTGTTCGTGGTAGATGCCATGACGGGTCAGGATGCCGTGAATACCGCGAGGGAATTTAATGAGCGGCTGAACTTCGACGGCGTCGTACTTACGAAGTTGGATGGTGATACCCGTGGTGGTGCCGCTTTGTCGATCCGTACGGTTGTTGATAAGCCGATTAAGTTTGTCGGTACGGGCGAGAAGATGGATGCCTTGGATATTTTCCACCCTGAACGTATGGCGGATCGAATCTTAGGCATGGGTGATATCGTGTCTTTGGTGGAACGTGCGCAAGAGCAATATGACGAGGAAGAAGCGAAACGTTTGCAGAAGAAGATCGCTAAGAACCAGTTCGATTTTAACGACTTTATCTCCCAGATCCAACAGATCAAGAAGATGGGTAACTTGAAAGAGTTGGCATCCATGATCCCGGGTGTAGGAAAGGCATTGAAAGATGTGGATATCGATGATAATGCGTTCAAGAGTATCGAGGCTATCATTTATTCGATGACCCCGGATGAGCGCAGTAACCCGGCTATCTTGAATGGCTCACGCCGTCAGCGTATCGCTAAAGGTAGCGGTACGAGCATCCAGGAGGTGAACAAGCTGATCAAGCAATTTGATGAGACCCGTAAGATGATGCGTATGCTTACTTCCGCGAAGTCGGGGAAGATGAAGCTACCTTCGATGAAGCCCTCGTTCAGACGTTAATTAACAGGAGACAATCAATAATATGGAAGAACAACATTATCAATTGCTGGATGGTAAGGCCGTTTCCGCTCAGATGAAGAAGGAGATGGCTGAGGAGGTAGCCCAGATCAAGGCTGCCGGAGGTAAGATCCCTCACTTGGCTGCTATTTTGGTGGGCCATGACGGTGGTAGCGAGACTTATGTGGCTAGTAAAGTCAAGACTTGTCAGGAGATTGGTTTTAAGTCTACCTTAATTCGCTTTGAGGAGGATGTTACGGAGGAAGAATTGCTTCGTAAGGTCGATGAGTTAAATAATGATCCGGATGTGGATGGCTTTATCGTACAGCTTCCGCTTCCGAAACATATATCCGAGCAGAAGGTGATTGAGGCGATCGATTATCGTAAAGACGTGGACGGTTTCCATCCGATTAACGTGGGACGTATGTCTATCGGTTTGCCTTGTTTCGTATCGGCTACGCCTGCCGGTATCTTGGAATTATTGAAGCGTTATCATATCGAGACGCAAGGAAAGCATTGCGTGGTTTTGGGACGCAGCAATATTGTCGGCAAGCCGATGGCTACCTTGATGATGCAGAAATCTTATCCGGGCGATTGTACGGTGACCGTATGCCATAGCCGTTCTAAGAACTTGAAGGAGATGTGCTTGTCTGCTGATATTATTATCGTGGCTTTAGGTGTTCCTGAATTCTTGAAAGGGGATATGGTGAAGGAAGGCGCCGTGATCGTTGACGTGGGAACAACCCGTATGCCAAGCAGCGTAACCAAGAGCGGATTTAAGTTAACGGGAGATGTCTTGTTTAACGAGGTCGCTCCTAAATGTTCCTATATCACTCCGGTTCCGGGTGGCGTAGGGCCTATGACAATCATTTCTTTGATGCGTAACACATTGTTAGCGGGAAAGAAAGCGATCTATAAGTAAGTGGATGGATAAAAAAGTTCGCAAAAGGTTTGTGTAATCAGAATTTATACCTATCTTTGCGCCGTCTTAAAGGGGGAATCCTTTGAAAGGCGGATATGGTGAGAGTAGCTCAGTTGGTTAGAGCATCGGATTGTGGTTCCGAGGGTCGTGGGTTCGAGCCCCATCTTTCACCCTAGAATGAGAAAAGGATATGTCTATTAGGGCATATCCTTTTTCTATTTCTTATAATGGGCATTGTAAGTCTTTTATGATGCCCATCATAAGGAGTTTACAATGCCTATTGTAAGCTCCTTATAATAGCGATCGTGCTGACCTACTCTTCGGTATATAAACCTTCTCTTGATAATTGCTTATCCAGATTCGCTACACCGAGGGCTATGATAGCGGTAACCGTAGCCGTATGTTCTTGGTATTCGGGGATGTTCTTTGTGTATAAATCCCGTTCCGTATGCCAGATTTCGCCGTAATCAAAATCATATCCTTTGAAATCCTCTGTGGTGAAACCTAATGTGGGGACACCTTCGATGGCGAAAACTGATGCGTCTGTTCCCCCCATGCGTGTCGGGCGTTTACGAGGTTCACGAACTTTTACCTCGAAAGGATAGTCCGGACGGATTTTTTGGATGGGTTCGCTGATCTTCACGAAATCATCATACATGGCTTGAGGGACGGAGATACCGACAGGAGGTTCCGGGCCACCGTCACGGTTGAACAAATTAGCGATTTTCGGTAATTTATCCTTATGCGCTTTCACCCAAGCTTGCGCTCCTAATAAGCCAAATTCCTCACCGGCGAATCCGATAAATACGATCGTGCGCTTAGGCTTGGCTCCGGATTTGGCGATCATGCGAGCGGCTTCCATCATCGGTCCGATTCCAGTACCGCAATCGATGCCTCCGGTAGCCACGTCGAAAGCATCTAAGTGACCGCTGATAATAACATATTCGTCCGGGTATTTGCTGCCTTTGATAGACGCTACGACATTATGGTATTTAACCGGGCCTAATTTAAAATGATTACGAATATCGAACTCTAGTTCGAATGTACGTCTCTCTTTCACCATTTGTTCGATGATCGCGAATTGATGCTCGTCTAATTTGATATCCGGAAGTTCCGGCAGATTGTCGAAGTTCGTATTCGGGTCGTTCATCATTTTCCGGTCGTATAACGCACGGATAGGTACGGTGGAGGATTGGATAAAACCTAAAGCTCCGGCCTCGCACATTTCCTTATAATATAATCCGGGGAATTCTTTATAAGGCAACATCTCGTTTTTCTCCCCGTTTTCCCAGTTGCGGCGTCTTAGATCATTGTTTTTCTTCATGATCTCGTTGTTCTCTTTCTTGATCTCCGCACGGATGGAATCTCCCGAGGCGGAGCGGTCGATAGGCCAACCTACATTTTTCCCTGAAATAAGAACCCAAGCACCATTCAATCTTCCTTTGATTTGCTGGAACTCCTCGTCGTTACGAGGCTCCATCACCGCATGCCCACGTTGCACGCCTTTCGTTCCGGAAGTGTAGGAAGGGGTGGCGAAATGCAGGATCATTCCGTTGTCGCTCAACAAGCGTCCGAACCAAGGTCCTCGATTAAAGCCGACAGGGACGGTACCGGCCTCTTCTAATTGGACATCGAGTCCCCAACTCTTAAACTCACGCACCATCCACTCGGCGGCATTCTCATAAGCGTCGGAACCTATTAAACGTCCGCCAAAGCGGTTCGTAAGGATATCCAGCTGATGCATCACTTGATTATCGTTCTGACCCATCTCGATGATTTTTTTTACGGCAGCGTCCTGAGCTGGTACAGGGGAGACTGTCATGCAGGCTAATGCTGCACAAACAAGTAAGATTTTTCTCATAAAGTAGTGTTTATTTCATTGATATGACTGTTTATTATTCAGTGTATGCAAATAAAGGAATAAATTTTGACTTATTGCAAATGAAATGGCAGTTTCTTTTATAACTTTGCGGAGTAAACAGATGGCGAATGAAAACAATGCGTAGCTTGAAGTGGTTAAGACCCCTCTTGATAGTACTCTTTATGAGTTACTACGTGGGTGGCACGGCCTTTACCCATACGCATCATTTCCTAAACTATAGTATCACTCACTCTCATCCCTATCTGCCGGGAGCCGACGGCTTGCCTCATCATGAGCATAGTACGGTAGCGTTTAATACGATTGAAGAGCTGACCGAATTGTGTATGGAGTTAATTCCGTACTTACCTTTGGTTATGGCTTGGGCGCTTTTGATGGTAGTGCTCGTCTTTCTAAAGAAAGAGGTTGTCTTGCGTCTTGTGCGGCGTAGCGAATCCCGTGCGCCTCCCTCGTTTGGTATAGTAATTTGAATCAAGCATTAGAATCACTTTTTATACTAAACATTTTACGCATCTTATATGAAATCTATATTTTTACTATTGCTTCCAGCAATAGTATTATGCTCTTGCCATACCCAAAAGCAAGAGGATGAGTCTGCGCATGCCGTAACACTCAAAGGAGATATTATACATATCGGTTCCGAATCCCCTGTTTTATCCAAGTTGACAAAGGAAACGGTTAAACGGGAACCTTACCGTATGGAGTTTACCACCTCGGGGGTCGTACAGGCGATTCCTTCTAATTACGCAGAGGTGGCTTCACCGGTAAGCGGGCGAATTACGAAATCGTTCGTTCGCTTAGGGCAAAAAGTGGTCCCGGGTAGTCCGATCTTCGAGATTAGCGCTCCCGCTGTTTATGAGGCGGGGAAATCTTATTACCAAGCTCGCCAAGAGATGGAACTGGCCTTGAAAAGCTTGAATCGGGAGAAAGACTTGATGAAAAACAAGGTTGGTGTCCAAAAGGAATTGGAAGAGGCCGAGGTGAATTACGAGTTAAAGAAAAAAGACTATGAGAATATGGTCGCCGCATTGAAAGTCTTTCAGATTAATCCGGATGAAATGGCTTTGGGGCAACCATTGATCGTTCGCTCGCCTATAGCCGGTGAGGTCGTGAAAGATCGGATCGTAATCGGGCAATATATGAAAGAGGACGCCGAGCCTGTAGCTGTCATCGCCGATTTGAGCAAGGTATGGGTGGTCGCCCATGTAAAAGAGAAGGATTTGAGTTTAATACAGGCTTTGGATGAGGTGGAAATTCGGTTGGTAGCCATGCCGGATAAACCGATATCGGGAAAGATTTATCATATCAGCGAGATGCTGGACCCCGATACCCGTTCGGTGGAGGTCTTGATCGAGTGCGATAACAGTACCCGTTTGATGAAACCGGAGATGTACGGCACGGTCAAGTTGAGCGACCGTGAGGCGGAGGTGATTCGTATACCTACTTCCGCTATCTTGCAGGAAGAGGAGAATATGTACGTATTGGTGGAATTGGGGAATAACGATTACCGGAAACAAAAGATCGAGACCGGCCTTACTGAAGATGGCAAGACGGTGGTTTTATCCGGCTTGAACGTAGGTGACGAGATCGTAGCTACGGGAGCGTTTTATTTACTTGACGCACGCTAACGGATTATGAAAAGGATTATTTACTTGGCGATACATCGGCGAGGACTGATGTTCGTGTTATTTCTGTTCTTAGCGATCGTTGGTTATTATTCTTGGACGCGGTTGGCGATAGATGCTTATCCGGATATCGCCGATACCACCGTGCAAGTCGTGACGCAGGTTCCCGGATTGGCCGCCGAGGAGATCGAGCAACAAATCAGTATTCCGATCGAGCGGGCTATGAATGGTCTGCCGGGACTAAACGTAATGCGTAGCAAGAATACGTTTGGTTTATCTACGGTCGTATTGGTTTTTGATGATGGTATTGAGGATTATTGGGCCCGGCAACGTGTACAAGAGCGGTTGGTAGACGTGGAGCTTCCTTATAATGCGGTTCCCGGCTTAAATCCTTTGACTTCGCCGACGGGAGAGATCTTTCGTTATGTGGTGGAAAGTGACCGTTTAGACTTGAGGGAGTTGACCGATTTGCATAAATGGGTAATTATTCCGAGACTGAAACAGGTTACAGGTGTAGCGGATGTAAGTAATTACGGCGGTATCACTACCCAATATCAGATCGAGGTGAACCCTTATAAGATGGAGCAATATGACATTACCTTAGGGGATATTACGGAAAAGATAGAGAAGAATAACGTGAACGCCGGTGGTAGTATGTTAAGCCGGGGGGATTTGAGTTATGTGATCCGTGGAATCGGTCTGGTTAAGGACTTGGAAGACTTGGGGCATATCGTGATCAAGACCGTGAATGGTGTCCCGGTCTACTTGAATGATATCGGTAAACTGAAATACGGAAACTTGGAGCGTAAGGGCGTTTTAGGTTTTACGGACGATACCCGTGATTATTCCGATGGCGTGGAAGGCATCGTGCAAATGCTCAGGGGGGAGAATCCGTCCCGGGTGTTGGATGATGTGCATAAGGCGGTAGACGAACTAAATAACGAGACACTTCCCGAGGGAACCCGTATCCATCCGTTTATGGATCGTACGGATTTGGTTAATACGACCTTGCATACTGTATCGCATACGTTGTTCGAGGGGATGGTACTGGTTGTCTTAGTACTGATCTTATTCTTGGGGAGTTGGCGTGGCGCTTTGTTGGTGGCCTTAACCATTCCCTTGTCTCTATTGATTGCCTTTATCTTGATGCATGTTACGAATATTCCTGCGAACCTACTATCCTTAGGCGCTATAGACTTCGGTATTTTGGTAGACGGAGCGATCGTGATGATGGAGACGGTCTTGAAGAAAAGAGAACGGCATCCGGATGAGGTATTGACGGAAGATTCGATCTTGCGCCGTACGACTGAGGTGGCTCGCCCGATCTTTTTCTCTACATTAATTATTATAACGGCCTATCTTCCTTTGTTCGCTTTTGAGCATATTGAGAAAAAATTGTTTACGCCGATGGCTTATACCGTAGGGTATGCTTTGCTGGGCGCTTTGTGCGTGGCCTTGTTCTTGATTCCGGGATTGGCCTTTTATGCGTATCGTAAGCCGGGAAAGATTTACCATAATCGTTGGTTGGAGAAACTTTCCACGGCTTATCATTCACAAATTGTCCGATTGATGGAGAAGCCAAGACGGGTTATTGTACCGTTACTGGCGATATTGCTGGGAGCGGGGATTTTAAGTTATACCGTAGGAAAAGACTTCTTGCCTCCGTTGGATGAGGGGGCGATCTGGATACAGGTACAGCTTCCTCCGGGTATTTCCATTGAGAAATCTAAGGAGATGGGGGCGGAGCTTCGGAAGACTTTGAAAGAGTTTAAGGAAGTCTCATATGTAATGACCCAAGTAGGTCGCGATGATGAGGGGGCGGAAGCGTTCTCACTCTCCCATGTGGAGTGTGGCGTGGGATTGAAGCCCTATAGTACATGGGAGTTCGGTAAGACGAAAGCGGATTTGATCGAGGAGATGGCAGCTAAGTTGGAGACTATGCCCGGCTACTCGGTCGGTTTTTCACAGCCGATCATCGATATGGTGATGGATCAGATCGCCGGGGCTCATAGTGATTTGGCGCTGAAGATCTATAGCGATGATATTACGGAAAGTCGCCATATCGCAGATCAAGTCGCTAATGTGTTGAAGGAAATACCGGGTGCTGCCGACGTAGCGGTAGATCAAGAGCCTCCGTTGCCGCAATTGCAGATTATTGCGGATCGTGCCCGTATCGCCCAGTATGGCTTGAACGTGTCGGATGTGGCCGATTTGATTGAGTTAGCGATCGGTGGAGCTTCTATTTCCCAGATATTTGTCGGAAGTAAAAGTTATGACGTGATTTGTCGTTTCGATGACGCTAGTCGCAATTCTCCCGAACGTATCGGTAATCTATTGTTGACTACCGGTTCCGGAACGAAGATTCCTCTTTCGCAAGTAGCGGAGATTAAGATGACAACCGGTGCCAGTACGATTACCCGTGAGATGAATAAGCGGCACTTGACGGTACGGGTTAATTTACGTGGCGTGGACTTGACGGCGTTCTTGAATAAGGCGAATGCGTTGATTGATAAAGAGGTGAAATACGATCATGATTCCGTGCATTTGAAATGGGCCGGACAGTTTGAGAACCAGCATCGTGCGTATGCCCGTTTGGGGGCTGTGGTTCCTTTGGCGTTGGGACTGATGCTGCTTCTGTTGTTTGCGGCTTGCGGTAAATTCCGGCAGGCGGCTTTGATGATGAGTGTCGTTCCCTTGGCTTTGTTTGGTGGTATGTTGGCGTTGAATGTGCGGGGAATGACATTGAATGTTTCCTCGGCGGTTGGTTTTATTGCCTTGGTCGGTGTCGCTATCCAAAATGGCGTGATCATGATTTCCCATATCAATAACTTACGTACAAGGGAACGAGATTTGAAAGATGCGGTGATAACGGGAACTAAGCACCGTTTCCGTCCGATCTTGATGACGGCTACGGTTGCGGTCTTGGGATTGCTTCCTGCCTCTGTTAGTACAGGTATCGGTTCGGACGTGCAGCGTCCCTTGGCTACGGTAATCGTTTACGGGCTTTTATTTGCTACGGTTATTACGCTTTATGTACTTCCCGCTTTATACTATATGATCGAGAAACATTATGAGGGGAAGGATTTGACGCCGGTATCGGAGGAAAAAGAGCTGCACGCTTAATCCGGAGGTGGGATTAAAAAGATATACTATGTTTAGATTAGAAGATATGAAGAAATATATAATCCTGTCGTTACTCTGCGGATGCTTATCCGTGAATGCCCAGACCATGGTTCCGCTTACGTATCGGCAATATATGGAGCGGGTTGCGGAAGGCAACCTTGAGTATGCGTCGGAGAAATTGAATGTGCCGGCCGCTAAGGCTGAGGTAACGGCGGCAAAGGTGTTTAACGATCCGAACCTTTCCGTGTCTTATTTCAATAATGAGAATAATTCCTTGCAAATGGGAGAAGGTGTTGAAGTAGAACTGAGCAAAACTTTCTCTTTTGGAAAACGGGGTGCGAATATCTCATTGGCACGTAGCGAGAGTGAGTTGACCGAGGCCTTGTTGGCTGATTATTTCCGGAATCTCCGGGCAGACGCTACGATTGCTTATATGGAAGCCTTGAAGCAACATGAGTTGTATAAGGTAAAGGAGAATGCCTATGAGAATATCCGGACATTGGCGGAGAGCGACAGTATCCGTTTCTCATTGGGGCAAATCCGTGAGGTGGATGCTACGCAGAGCCGGGTAGAGGCCGGGGTCTTACGAAACGAGTTGCTGCAAGCCGGAGCGGAATTAAAGAATGCTTTCTCGAACTTAAACTTCTTGACGGGGACTTTCAGTACGGATACTTTATTTCACCCAGAGGCTGAGTTACGTACGGAGCCTCGGGATTTTATCCTTGCCGACTTAATCACGGCGGCAAGCGAGGGGCGTACGGATTTGGTAGCCACCTTAAAAAACAAGGAAGTGGCCGCTAGAGCTTTGAAAGTAGCTCGCCGGGAGCGGAATACGGATGTGGATTTGTCTATCGCCGTAAGCCGTAACGCCCGGGTTTATAATGAGGAAGCCCCGGCACCTCCTTTTACCGGAGTGACGGCAGGTATCGCTGTTCCTTTGAAATTCTCTAATTTCAATAAGGGAACGGTTCGTGCCGCTCGTTATCGGGAGCAACAGGCGGAAGCGCAATATAAGCAGGCTCTTTTGCAAGTACAGACGGAGGTGATGCAGGCATATCGTAATTATCAATCTTTCGCCGAGCAAGTTAATCATTATGAGGATGGGCTTTTAAGGCAAGCCCGTGAGGTGATGGATGGCAAGATTTACAGCTATAATAGGGGGGAAGTCTCTTTGTTGGAAGTCTTGGACGCCCAGCGTACTTACGATGAAGTACAAGCTCAGTATATTGAGACGCTGTTTAATTACAGCTCAGCCTTGGTCGAATTAGAACGTTCGGCGGGTATTTGGGATATTGAGATTTGATTTGCGCTATAATTCAGAAAAGTAACAAGGGATAAATTGTAAGACGCTTACATTTCTATCCCTTGTTATTTTATCTGAATAAATCCATCAGTTTATCCGGTGATTGCCTAGTATCGAATATCTGATATTTCAGTAAATGATTCTTCTGCATGTTTAGACCATTGGATTTCTTTTACCATGAAGCCAACTTTTTTTGTAGTTTTTTCTTCAGCGCTGTTTGCGTACAATAATCCCCATTGTTGAAATCTACTTCAGATTCAGCTATCTTACAAGTTAATTCAGCCTCGTCTGGTGCCCAAGGATAAAGGCTCTCCTTTTGCTTGGCAAGGCATAGACGTTTTATATAGGTCTCCACTTTCGATAATCTTTCCTCATCCATGCCTTTTATCAAGTCATAGAGATATTCTTTCCGTAAATTTAATTCCATCGTTGTCATAAGATTTGTTTTTTAGGTTTCTTAAACTAGACAAAGATAGCGTATATATTTGGATATTATGTATTTTTGCATCTAAAAAATGAGCGCATGATATTCTACTTTACAGGGACAGGAAACTCCCGTTGGGTTGCGGAAGCGTTAGGAACGGCTTTCGATGAGCCGTTGGTTTCCATTGCCGATGCGTTGAATGAGGGTAAGGATGAGAATGTTTATCCATTGAGGGAGAGGGAGAAAGTGTTTTTTGTGTTTCCTGTCCATTCTTGGGGGCCGGCTGTATTGGTGTCCCGTTTTATTTCCCGATTGATCCTATCTGGCTATAAAGGGCAAGAGGTTTATTTCGTCTGTACTTGTGGTGATGATTGTGGATATACGGATCGGATCATGAGGAATACCTTGGCGAGACGGGGAATTACACTAACTGGAGGATTCTCTATACAAATGCCGAATAATTATATCTTAATGCCCGGCTTCGACGTGGATAGTAAGGAGGTAGAGACTGAAAAACTGAAAAAAGCACCGGAACGTGTAGACGAGATCGTAGAGGCGATCCGGCAGAAGAAAAATCCCTCTTTGTATTGTGCGGGAAGTGCCCCTCTTTTGAAGAGCTATATGGTCTATCCGTTATTTACTCACTTCGCGATAGGCAGCAACCGATTTTATGCTACGGATACCTGTATCTCTTGCGGTATCTGTGCGAAGGTCTGTCCGACCGGTACGATTTCCCTGTCGGGTGACGGAAAACCGGAATGGGCTGATACTTGCGTTCAGTGCGTTGCCTGTATTCATCGTTGTCCGGTGCGTGCGATAGAATATGGGACGATCTCGTTGAAAAAGGGACGTTATCATCACCCAGAGTTTAAGTAATCAATAAATAGAATAGAGAAATGAAGCAATTTTGTATGATGGCGCTTGCCGGCCTTTTGGTGGTTGGTTGCCAAGAAGTTCCAAAAGGATATGTTATCAATGGTGAGGTAGAGAATATGCCCGACGGCAAGATTTACTTGAAGTCATTCCGTAATAAAATGTTCTTTGACGTGGATACGGCAGAGGTAAAAGACGGGAAATTCACCTTTAAGGGTGAGGTAGATCAGCCTTTACTTTTTGGTTTGGCAACCGAGAATATGAACTATCCGGTTCAGCTCTTCTTGGAGAATACGGATATGAATGTCAAGATCGGGAATGACGGGGAGACCATCACCGTACGGAACTCGCCGGTGAATGATATCTTTCAAGAAAATGCGGAGAAGGTATTTGAGGAAGGGTATGATATTGACAGTTTGATCTCGAAATGTCCGGATTCTCCGGCGGCGGCGTTCTATCTATATCGTTATTTTACCTACCAATTATCTTTGGATGATTTGAAGGCGACTCGTGCGAAGATTTCCCCGGCATTGGCGAATAGTCCTTATGTGAAGGACTTGGACGGTATTATCAAGCAATTAGAACACGTACAGATCGGACAAGTCGCTCCGGAGTTTTCCTTGCCGGATACTGCAGGAGTTTCTGTGTCATTGTCGGACTTTAGGGGAAAATATGTGTTATTGGATTTTTGGGCCTCTTGGTGTCCCCCGTGTCGCAAGGAAAACCCTAACGTGGTAAATGCCTTCCAGCAATATAAGGATAAGAACTTTACGATCGTAGGTATATCCTTGGACAAGGATAAGGCTAAATGGCAGAAAGCGATCGCAGACGATCATCTGACTTGGACTCACGTTTCCGACTTGAAATATTGGGATTCTGAGATCCCTGCTCTTTATGGGGTACGGGGTATTCCGGCAAATGCGTTATTGGATCCGAATGGGGTGATCATCGCCAAGAATATCACTGGAGAAGACTTACAGAATACCTTGAAGGAAGTGATTAAATAAGGATACGTTACTGCAAAGCCGTTGCAGTAGTATAAACAAAGGGAGTGTATTGGATTAAGCCTAATACACTCCCTTTTTTATGGATAAGTTATGACTTTTTTTTATTTAAGCGGAATAAGGGTAAAGCCCCAGTTGTATTCCCGGTTTGCGGGTAATGTATAAGCTGGTTCCGGACGTGAACCCCAGCTATCATAACCTGCTACACCTTGTTGTTTCAAGTCGACGCAAACCTCAACGAAGTCGCGAGGCGTGATATCGTTGATATGATGCTGGCGACGTAATACGTTCTTTGCTGCGGCTTCATCATGATTCGCTACTTGCTCTGGTGTGAAATTACTCCATTGACGGGATAGGCCAGTCGCTTCCTCGTCATCGAAATCCTCTATGGAATTACGCAAAGCGTTAAATCCAATCGTATTATCCGCTTGGATCAACAAGCCTTTCTTGCCGGTACTAAGTGATACCCAACGAGTGTCGGTATGATGACCGTTTTCCTGCGGGCGTACATATGGGAAATATAATTCCTCGGCTGTAGATTTATATAAGCCGACCATACTACCGGCGTTTCTATCCAAGTAGTTCTCAGCAGGTCCTCGTCCGAAATATTCCACTTGATTCATGCTTGCCGGTAAGCGGAAGCGAACACCGATACGGGGAACATTCAATTTGGAAGCCTCTTTACGGGCGGCGTCACGTCCCGGAGTGAAAGTTGCCGTGCGAGTAGATTCCGATACCTCGGTTTGGGCGGCATCCATATCCGTGGATGTGAAACGGGCGGCCACATTTACAGCTCCGCTTGGATAGATCGTATAATTAACAATGTATAGATTTCCTGCCGGCAATAAATAGTTCACGTTAACCACGGCGTTATTGCCATCCATAGTGACGGTAGCGTCTGTTACGTTGAAGTTCTTGCTGCTTTCCTTCCATACTTGTAAGCGTTTTGGCATACCATTTCCGTAATCGTTATCGGTCGGCGCACGCCAGAAGTTCGGTTGGATACCAAAACCCTCGCTGAAATATTCCGTACCATCCACTTTATAAGAAGTAACGATTCCTGTCTTCTTGTTAAACATGAAGTTTACCTTTGAGGAGGATGCCGATAAGTTATCTCCATTTGTCGAAACCGTTAATTTAGGGCCGCTGATCTTAAACGCCTTCTTGGGGCTTTCGATCGGTAAGCGGAATTGATCGCAAGCGATTTCGTGTCCGATAGGGATTAACGGCTCTTTTTCTACGGTCGTTACGTTGAAGTTTACGAAATATTCCGTACCGGCTTGTGGCTTTAAGTTGCCTACGGGAACCGTAAATTCCTTAGAAGCTTGGGGTTCTATGTCCAAAGAGACTTTACCGGAGCGTACAACTTTATTATTGGCTGTTACGCTATAGTGGACCATATATTTCTTTAGGTTCGTGAAATAAAAACGGTTCGTGACGCGGAATAAACCGTTCGCTAAATCGATCGCCTCAAACCCGATATTTTGATGGGCGTATTTAACCTCTGCCATAGCGGGATGCGGGGTACGATCCGGGTTTACTATACCGTTGCAAAGGAAGTTTCCGTCACTAGGGGCGTTTACTCCATAGTCACCACCATAGGTATAATATTCACGTCCATTCTTATCTTTTTCCAAGATACCTTGGTCCACCCAGTCCCAGATGAATCCGCCTTGCAGGTTCGGGTATTTATAGATAGCTTTCCATTGATCCCATAAGTTACCGGAAGAGTTTCCCATCGCATGTGAATACTCCGAAGGAGCTACCGGACGATCACTACCCTTACGCCCGATTTCCTCTAGCCATTCAGCGCTCGGGTATTGAGGTACGTACATATCCGTATTCCATTCCCAAAGGGCACGTTCGTAGTTCACCGGACGATTCATGCTATTTATTTCCTTGTCTTTCAGATATAAATAAGTTTGATAGAAGTTGTATCCGTTTCCAGCTTCGTTTCCGAGTGACCAGAAAGTAACGCTCGGATAATTCTTGTTTCGTTCGTACATATTCATCGTACGGTCCATATGCGGGATCAGCCATTCCGGATTATTACCCAAAGTGCCGCCTTTTTTCAGGCTGTAATACATACCGTGAGACTCGATATTCGCCTCATCGTAAACATACAATCCGTATTCGTCGCAGAGTTCATAGAATTTATGGTCTTGCGGATAGTGGCATAGGCGGACAGCGTTGATATTGTTTTGCTTCATCAGCTCGAAATCCTTACGCATGAGTTCCTCGGTAACGTAATGTCCGGTTTCTGGGTTATGCTCATGGATATTGACACCCTTGAACTTAACCGGTTGCCCATTGAACAATAAGACCGTATAAGGTTTTCCGTCTTCCGCTACTTGGTCAATTTGCTTCATCTCGAACCGGCGGAAACCAACGTTGAATGGAACTACCTCGATTACCTTACCCTCTTCTTTTATCGTCATCAATAATTTGTATAGATTCGGATGCTCGGCGCTCCAAGGGGCTACGTTCTTTAAATCATACTCGAAAGATGCTGTTTGAGGACTTGCGGGACTTACCCATATATCATTAGCCTCGGAGGCCACAAGATTACCTTTTGCGTCCAAAAGCTCATATCCGACATTTAAATTTTTCGTTTCTTGGGTATGATTCTTTAAGTCTACCGCCAGTTTGAAGATTCCATTCGTATACGTATCGTCCAAGGTTGAGACGACACGGAAATCTTGAATACTGGCCTTGGGTTGAGACCAAAGGAATACGTCACGTTCGATACCGCTCATTCTCCAGAAATCCTGACATTCCAAATAAGAACCGGTGCTCCAACGGAATATCTTTAATGTAAGCACATTCTTTCCGGGTTGCAGGTATTTATTGATCAGGAACTCGGCGGGATTTTTGGAATCCTCGCTATAACCCACTTCTTTCCCGTTTAAATATACGTAAAGGCCGGATTTAGCTCCGCCGATGTGTAAATAAATATCCCGGTTATCCCAATTTGCGGGTATCTCGATGTCCCTGCGGTATACGCCAACCGGATTCGCTTCCGGCAATAACGGAGGTTGGGGATTTCTTGGTTTAAACTCGTAACCATGATTCGTATAAATGGCTACGCCATGTCCTTGTACTTCCCAGTTTCCGGGAACGGTTATATCATCCCATGAGGAGGTATTAACGGAAGGATCTGTGATATTTTGAGGAAGATCTTTGTAAGAGTCGACAAAGAAAAATTTCCAAGTACCGTTTAATAGGGAATAGTACGGGCTTTTCTCAAATCGAGAGGTGAGGGCGGTTTCTCGGTCCGCATAACTCATGAAGGAGCTTCTGGGTTTTTCCTTGTTTACGGCTACGACTTGAATGTCTTGCCAATAAGGTTTTACGGGTTGGGGTGAAGAACCGTCCGCATAAGCCATTCCGGAAATAAGGCAACCTAATGCTCCGGAAAGCATCATTTTTTTGATAGAGTTCATATTCATCGTATTTTATTTAGATTAGCACTGGGGAATTGAAAATTGAGAATTGAGAATTGAAAATTAGAAGTGACTCTACGTAATTTTCAATTCTCAATTCTCAATTTTCAATTATTTAGCTGCATAGTAAGAATATCCGTTAGCTACTTGCTGGAATGCTAAAACCCCAGATTGGCTTAACTCGACATTCATTTCTTTTCCGTCCGGTAGGTACATGACAACTTCGTCATTGCCATTGAATTTTAACAATTTTGTGCTTTCACCGTCAGCCTCTACATTCCAGCTTTGATCTGCTTCGTTGAAAACTAAGTCAAGCGCTTTCTCGTCGCCTTCCTTTTGGATATGGTATCCGTCAACTTTTGTTTCTACGGTATAAACGCCGTCTTTACCATCGATTGTTTTAACGTTACCTACATCTGCTACAGGATTACTTCCGCTCCAAAATTCGATAGAGTTGATCACAAGGACATCAGCCAAAGCGGAAATCTCGTAAACCGGGACAATCCAGAAAGCAATGAACACTAGCTCATTAACAAACTTACTGTCGATGCTTCTATTCCACGTTAAAAGTTTGTTTGTTAAACCAAAAGATCCTATACAGGACGAAAATAGGATACTACTTGCCACCGTAGTCGCTAGTAATAAAGTTAAGCTTTTCTTTTTCATAATTTAATAATTAGTTATTACAAGGGACGAAGATAACAACTTTTTCATGATAAATAGTGGTTATAAAGGAATAAATGGAATAAGTGCCTTAATATTAATCAAGCTTCTATTAAGTACGTAGTTCTGGCGGAACTCCGTTTATTACTAATATACACTAACTTCATGTTTGAATTTCAAACCATATACCTCTTTGATGTCCATAGCTCCATACTAAAAAAGATTATGGTTGGAAAGATTGTTTGTTAAATATTTTAATAACTAGGTGGTGCTGTTTTAGATTCGTATGCGAAAAATTAGTCTTTTTTGTTTTATAATTAAAAATAGTGCTATATTTGCTGCGTCTAATGATTATAAGTTCCGCCAGAACGATGAAGAAGCGCTTTCATGGTAGTTAACCGAGGATTTATAATTATACATTTAATGATTTAGAAGAGTGAATATTATAAGAAACGAGATCTAAAATAGTATGCCTTAAGTCTTATAATAGTAACAGCTATTTAATAAACAAAAAACGATTCTTATGTTGAAAATTGTAAGACCTGTCAGTTTTGTTCTATTGTCTGCAGCGTTTTGTTCCGGGGGTGTGGTTCATGCTTCTGATCGTGCGGCGATAACTCCGAGGGTAGGTATTTCCCAGCAAGAAGGTAGTTTGAAGGGAACGGTTAGTGACAGTTTTGGCCCTGTGGCTGGAGCGTCAATAGTTGTAAAAGGTACTACGAATGGTACTGTAACCGACATGAATGGTAATTTCGTGTTGGATGTGAAGAAAGGGGATGTGATCCAAGTATCCTTTATCGGTTATCTAACTCAAGAATTCAAATATAATGGAGAGCCTTCCATCAATGTGTCCTTGCAGGAAGATACCCAGAAATTAGATGAGGTGATCGTTGTCGGTTATGGTACGCAACAGAAGGCGAACTTGTCGGGAGCGGTAGCCCAATTGGATAGCAAGGAGTTGACAAGCCGTCCTATCTCTAACGTGTCTTCCGGTCTTCAAGGTATGATGCCGGGTGTAACCGTTACCTCGGGTCAAGGCCGTCCGGGACAGGATGGTAGTACGATCCGTATCCGTGGTGTCGGTACTTTGAACTCTGCCAGCCCATATATCTTGATCGATGGTATCGAAAGTGGCTCCATGAATGATATCGATCCGAATGATATTGAGAGTATTTCTGTATTGAAAGACGCTTCTTCCGCCGCTATTTACGGTTCGAAGGCTTCTAATGGTGTTATCTTGATCACGACAAAACGTGGTAAGACGGGTGCTCCTCGTATTTCTTATAACGGATATGTGGGTGCCTCGAAAGCTACTTCCATGATTGATCGTGTCAGCTCAGCCGATTACGCACGTTTGTGGAATCGTTTCGAGCCGGGACGTTATAGTGACGAGGACATCCGGATGTTTGAGGATGGCTCTGATCCTTACGGACATCCTAATACGGACTGGAATGATGAGGCTTATCGGACAGGTTTGTTGCATAAGCACAATGTTAGTATTACAGGAGGTGCGGAGAACGTGAAGTATATGGCTTCGGCCGGATATTTAGGGCAGACGGGTATCCTTCCTAACTCAGATCGTAAACAGTTTAACGGACGTACGAATCTGGATATGCAGTTGACGAAGAAACTGGCTGTTCGGATGAACATGTCTTTTATCAAGAATGACTTCTCGGATCCGAATGCTAGCTATTATGGTGGTTCTTCCGACCAGATTATCCGTCAATTGAATATTATTAGCCCGATGATCCCTGTCAAGGATAAGGATGGCAAATACGGACAAACTAACGATGGTAACCCTATCGCATGGTTGGATTCCGGGCAGACGGTGGATAATTGTAACCAGAATTTTACGGGGGCACTTTCTGTTGATTATGATATTATTGATGGGCTGAAGGCTACTGTGACGGGTGCCTACGTGAACGAGGACCAACGTCATACGGAGCGAGTCCTGAGCATACCGGATGATCCGGCATCTGCGTCTCGTACCACTTCCTTGGTTGAACGTTTCGTGAATTGGAAACGTTATAATTTCGATGCTTTGCTGAATTACAGCAAGAACTTTGGTCAGCATGGCTTGAAAGTGATGGTAGGTTATCATGCGGAGAAGTATGAGGTTAGCAAGAATCAGATGCAGAGGAATAATTTCCCGAGTAATAGCCTGAATGATATGGATGCCGGTGGGGCTTCTACACAAACAAATGATGGTTTGAGCCGAGAGCTTGCCATGCTTTCCTATTTTGGGCGTATTAATTATGATTTTGCGGGAAAATATTTATTAGAGGCAAACTTCCGTGCGGATGCTTCCTCTCGTTTTGCTCCGGGACATCGTTGGGGATATTTCCCTTCTTTCTCCGGTGCTTGGCGTATCAGCGAGGAGGAGTTTATGGAAAGTACGCATGATTGGTTGAGCAGTTTGAAGATTCGTGCTTCTTGGGGTATGTTAGGTAATCAAGACGCCTTGAATAAATCGAACCCTTGGGAGAACCAATATTATCCTTGGATGCAGACTTATAATTTGGATGGTAATTATCCTATAGGAGGCAACTTGACGACGGGATATTATCAGAAAGCCTATCGTATCGAGGATTTGTCATGGGAGAAATCTACGACTTGGGGTATTGGCTTGGATGCGGTTATTAATCATGTGACTTTCACGTTTGATTACTATGATCGCAAGACTACGGATATCATCATGGAGGTACCGGTCCCGACAGAGTTTGGCTTGGATCCTTATTTCGACAACGTGGGTTCTATGCGTAACCGAGGTGTCGAGGTACAGCTAGGTTATAACAATAAGTGGAATGACTGGTCATTGAATGTGATGGGAAATATGGCCTATAATAAGAACAAGATCGAGGATTTAGGAGGTGTAGACCGTATGACAAATCCTGATGACGGTGATTTGTGGCGTTTTGTTGGAAAGCCAATCGATTCTTACTATGTATATAAGGCTGATGGCTTTTTCCAATCTGATGCGGAGGCACAGCAATGGATGGATACCTATAAAGGAAAAGACGGCTACCCATTCGGACAGGATTTCCAAGCTGGTGATTTACGTTATGTAGATACGAATGGAGATGGAAAGCTGGATGCGGATGACCGTGTATTGTCTAAGACTATCAATCCAGTTGTTACATTTGGTCTGAACTTGAATGTAGGCTATAAAGCATTTGACTTGACTTTAAACTTCACCGGTGCGGCTAATGTAGGCCGTGCGTTTACGAAAGAAGCGTTTGGTGAGTTCTCGGGTAGTGCCGGACATCCTTCTACTGCATGGCTGGATAGCTGGACACCGGAAAATACCAATGCAAGTATGCCGCGTGTAGCGGAGTCTAGAAAATCTCCGAGTGAGGCTTCTAACGTGATGTCTGATTTCTGGGTAATTAATACCAGTTACCTGCGTCTGAAGACATTGCAATTGGGATATACGCTTCCAAAGAGTGTGCTGAATGCTATCGGTTTGTCGAATGTACGTGTTTATTATTCTGCGGAGAATTTGTTTACGATAGATTCTATGCCATTGAACGTAGACCCGGAGACTGTTAGTTCCCGTTTGTCTAGCTACCCATTAGTGATGACAAATTCTTTTGGCGTAAATGTGACATTCTAATTAGTTAAGACCATTTAAATAGAAGATTTTATGAAACGATTATCAATATATATGTTGGCGGCTGGTATGGCTGCGTTATCTACTTCGTGTTCGGATTTTCTGGATACGGTGCCTAAGGATCAGTTGGCTCCCTCTACCACATGGCAGACAGAGGCGGATGCGAAGGGCTTCATAGTAGGCTGTTATAAGGATTTGCTAGATGGAAATACGTTGCTTTATCTGGATTGTGGCTCAGATATAGGCTATAATAATTTCCCTTGGGAAGGATTCCGCCCGTGGGGGGATGGGTCATTGTCTAGTTCTAATCCTGGGCAGATCCTTTATGATTACAAGTCGATTCGTAAGGCGAATACATTCTTGGAGAATGTAGACAAGGTGACGTTTTCTAGTGACGCTGTAAAAGCTAATTATGTGGCTCAAGCTAAAGCGATCCGTGCTTATAAGTATTTCTTGATGAATTGGTGGTATGGTGGTGTGCCTATTATTAGTTCTTATTCAAGTGCAGACGAGGCTAAAGTGGAACGCAATACGGAACAAGAGGTACGCGATTATATAGCTAAGGATTTAGACGAGGCCTTAGCTGGGATCGCGGAGGCTCCGGAGGCTCGTGGCTATATCGCTAAAGGTGCTGTTTTAGCTATCAAGATGCGTGAGGCTTTGTATTATGGTGATTGGCAAAAGGCAAAAGACGCAGCTAAGGCAATCATTGATTTGAAGCAGTATGAGTTGGATCCGGATTATACGAATCTTTTTAAGGTATCGGGAGTGGATTCTAAAGAGATAATCCTAGCGGATCAGAATATTGAGACGTTGGACGGATTGGGAACCATCGGGCAAATGTACAATAATGTAGACCAAGGTTGGTCTTCTATCGTCCCGACCCAGAATTTGGTGGATATGTATGAAATGTCTGATGGATTGACGAAAGAAGAGTCGAAGACTTATGACGCAAAGCATCCGTTTGCGAATCGCGACCCTCGTATGGCCATGACCATTTTATATCCGGGACGTGACTGGAGAGGTGATATCTTGAATACTTTAGATGAGAAACTTCAAGATGGTACTGTCAACAAGAACTTCCCGACTTATACAGATAATGCTTCCAAGAGTGCTTTGACTTGGGCGAAATACTTGGATCCGATGGATCAATATGGAGATGTTTGGAGTTCGGGAGCTTGTCCGATCGTATTCCGTTATGCGGAGGTTCTATTGACGTATGCGGAGGCTGCGAATGAGCTGAGCGGTCCTTCTGATGAGATCTATGGTTATTTGAACCAGATCCGCCAGCGTGTAGGAATGGGGGAAGTGGATAAGGCTAAATATGGGACGAAGGATAAACTTCGTGAATTGATCCGTCGTGAGCGTACGGTAGAGTTGGCCGGCGAAGGCTTGCGCCGTGCGGACATCGTCCGTTGGCAGGAAGATGGAAAGATGCTTGCCGAGAAAGTCATGAATGGTGATTTGTTACGTGTTACAGGAACGATTAATTATGGGGAGTCTGAGCCTACTAAACGTGCGGAAATCACGGGTACGGCTGTTATTGAGACTCGCCAGTTCTCTTCTCGTAACCGTTACTTGCCGATTCCTCAAACAAGCATGGATAAGAATCCGAACTTGAAACAGAATCCGGGTTATTAATTTCCTATAAAGATGTTAGATAAAGAAGGGGGAAGGCCGAGAGGTTCTCCCCTTTTTTAGTTACATTTGGCGAATATTGAGATTGTATGTCTCATGTGCTTAAGTATATAAATTGATTCCGTTATGAAAAAGAAACTGATAGTTTTTGCCTGCTTTCTTCTCGTATCCTTGTCTTGTTTGCCGCAGTTGCCTGTACGGTTGAACGAGCGTTCGGTGGTGTTAAATACGTCTACCGGGGCATTAAAAGGGAAGATGGTAACTCCCAATCAGGAGTCCGGTTATCCTGTGGTATTGATTATACCCGGTTCCGGCCCTACGGATATGGACGGGAACTCCGCCGCCTTGCCGGGTAAGAATAACTCCCTTAAATACTTGGCGGAAGGGCTAGCGGGAAAAGGTATCGCTTCCTTGCGGTATGATAAACGGGGTATCGCCTCCAGCGCCTCAGCGGGAAAGGATGAGTATTCCATGCGTTTCGAGGACGGGATCAAGGACGCACGAGGCTGGATCGATTATTTGAGCCGGGATAAACGTATTTCCGGAATCTATGTGTTGGGGCATAGCGAGGGAGCGTTAGTCGGTATGGCGGCTTCGGTGGATAACCCGAAAGTGAAAGGATACATTTCGGTGGCGGGTGCGGGGCGTCCGGCCTATGAGATCGTGGAGGAGCAAATGGCGGGTCAGCCGGAAGTGATCCGGGACATGGTAAAGTCGATAAATGCGTCCTTGAAGGAAGGGAAGCTCGTACCGGACGTGCCGATCGGCTTACAATCCTTGTTCCGTTCGTCGGTACAGCCTTATATGATCTCATGGTATACGTATAATCCGCAGGAAATCATCAAGAAACTAAAAGCCCCGGTGTTGATCTTGCAAGGGGATAAGGATATACAAGTATCCGTAAAAGACGCCGAGCTGTTGAAGCAAGCCCAGCCTTCGGCGGATTATCATTTGATTGGAAATATGAACCATCTGATGAAGACCTGCGATACGATGGACCAGCAAAAACAGATGGTTACCTATATCGATCCGGCCCTTCCGTTGCATAAGGATGTGCTGATATTAATTGAAAAGTTTGTGAGTAAACCTTGAACTGTTGTATCTTTGCGGTCATAAATTAAAGAGACAGTATGATTTCGGTTGAAGGACTAACAGTTGAGTTTGGCGGTTTTACGCTTTTTGATGACATTTCATTTGTGGTAAACAAGAAGGACCGTATCGCCTTGGTGGGCAAGAACGGTGCGGGTAAATCGACGATGTTGAAGATATTCGCCGGTCTGCAATCACCCACATCGGGAACCGTTAGCGTACCGAAGGAGGTCACGATCGGATACCTGCCCCAGCACATGCAATTAGTTGATACCCGTACGGTGCGGGAGGAGGCGGAATGCGCTTTCGAGCATATCCATGAGATGGAGGAGGAGATCAATCGCTTGAATACCCAATTGGCGGAGCGTACGGATTATGACTCCGAGAGCTATCAAAAGCTGATCGATCGTGTCACGTACCTATCCGAGCATTTCCAGATGATGGGAGGAAACAACTACCATGCGGAGTTGGAGCGTACATTGGTCGGATTAGGCTTTAGCCGTAGCGATTTCGATCGCCCGACGTCTGAGTTCAGTGGAGGCTGGCGTATGCGTATCGAGCTGGCAAAGCTCTTACTCCGGCAACCGGACGTGTTGCTGCTGGATGAGCCGACGAATCATCTGGATATAGAATCCATCCAATGGCTGGAGAACTTTATCGCTACCCGTGCCAACGCCGTGATCTTAGTCTCGCACGACCGTGCCTTTATTGATAATACGACTTTCCGTACCTTGGAGATCGAATTAGGCAAGGTATACGATTATAAAGTGAAATATTCGGAGTACGTCGTACTTCGCCAAGAACGCCGTGAGCAGCAGCAGCGCGCTTATGAGAACCAACAAAAGAAATTGGCCGATACCGAGGCGTTTATCGAGCGTTTTCGTTATAAAGCCACGAAGTCCGTACAAGTACAATCCCGCATCAAGCAATTGGAGAAGGTGGAACGTATCGAGGTAGACGATGTGGATACAGCCATGCTGCGGCTGAAATTCCCGCCCGCTCCCCGTTCCGGTTCCTATCCGGTGATCTGTGAGGAGGTGGCGAAGCGTTATGGCGATCATCTGATCTTCGACCATGTGACGCTTACGATCAACCGGGGCGATAAAGTAGCTTTCGTCGGAAAGAACGGCGAGGGTAAATCTACCTTGGTGAAATGTATCATGGGAGAGATTGCCGATTTCACCGGAAAGCTCCAATTAGGTCATAACGTGAAGATCGGTTACTTCGCCCAGAACCAAGCGCAACTATTGAACGAGAATCTTACCGTTTTTGATACGATCGATTACGTAGCGCAAGGAGATATCCGCTTGAAGATACGGGATATCCTAGGCGCTTTCATGTTTGGTGGCGAGGCTTCCGATAAGAAGGTGAAAGTCCTGTCGGGTGGCGAGCGTACCCGTTTGGCGATGATCCGCTTGTTATTGGAGCCTGTCAACCTGCTGATTCTCGATGAGCCGACGAACCACTTGGATATGCGTTCGAAAGACGTGCTGAAAGACGCCTTGAGGGAGTTCGACGGCACGGTGATTCTGGTTTCCCACGACCGTGAGTTCTTGGATGGCCTAGTCGATAAGGTCTATGAGTTCGGTAACCAGAAAGTCGTCGAGCACTTAGGCGGCATCTATAATTTCTTGGAGCATAAGAAAATGGATAGCTTGCGTGAATTGGAACGTTCTACCGGGACGAGCACTTCCACATCCGGTACCGGTGAGGCTCAGGTATCTCAAAACAAGCTCTCCTATGAGGCAAGGAAGGAACTGAGTAAAGCGATTAAGAAAGCGGAGAAAGTAGTTGCCGAGGCCGAGGCCCGTATCTCGGAGCTTGAGAATGGCATTGCCGTTATCGAGGCGAAGCTGGCTACGCCGGAAGGTGCCTCCGACGCTTCTCTCTACGGTGAATATTCTGCCCTAAAAAAAGAACTTTCCGATGCGATGGATCTATGGACCGAACGGACAATGGAGTTGGAAGAGCTGAATACGCAGGATTCATGAAAAGGCTGCTAGTCAGTGAAAGGCTGCTTATCTGATCTTTTTGATCCAAATACTCCTGTTTTCGTGACAAGCGCTTGCCGTTGATGACGCAAAATAGCGGAAGGGAGAGTACGAGAGCTGGCTTTTAAAGGGGAGAATATCCCTTTTCTCATGCGTGATAGGCTGCGTTGGACTACGCCAGTACTGCCATCGGCCGATGCGTATGCCGCCGTTGGGCATCGTGACTACTCAAGAATAGGGTTATGACTACTCGTGAATAGGCATTCTTACCCTGCTAGAACCCTATTGTAACCCTATAAATGATACCAATCTTTCCCTTTGATATGAATTAGGATGAATTGATTTCGCTAGAATAAAAGGCTATTTTCGGGTATAGAGTTGGCTATTAGTTGTTTGCTGAAATTTTCTTTCGGATTTGGAGGCGAGCAGTACTTAGGCCCGGAATATTCGGTTCTCCGGAGGTTCGGATTACAAAGTGTCATTTTGATTATTCCTTGAAAATAACCTTTAATAGCTTACTCGTTTTAAAAAGAAAGTCCTTAACTTTGCTATCCAAAGAAACGCGAAAGCTTAAAACTCATATCATGTTAACTCAGATCATTAATGGAAAGATTCTTACCCCGCAAGGCTGGCTGAAAGACGGGTCGGTATTGATCAGCGACAGTAAGATTTTAGAAGTAACAAACTGCGACTTAGCGGTAGTAGGGGCAACCTTGATAGACGCCAAAGGTATGTATATCGTCCCCGGGGGTGTGGAAATTCACGTGCATGGAGGTGGAGGCCGTGATTTTATGGAAGGCACCGAGGACGCTTTCCGTGCGGCAGTAGCCACGCACATGAAACACGGTACGACGAGTATCTTCCCCACCTTATCCTCTTCTACCATCCCGATGATCCGTACCGCTGCCGAGACCACCGAGAAACTGATGGCCGAGAAAGATAGCCCGGTTCTGGGGCTTCACTTAGAAGGACATTATTTCAATATGAAAATGGCTGGTGGACAAATCCCTGAGAATATCAAGAATCCCGATCCCGAGGAATATATCCCTCTGTTGGAGGAAACGCATTGCATCAAGCGCTGGGACGCCGCTCCGGAACTTCCGGGAGCGATGCAGTTCGGTAAATATATCACCTCGAAAGGCGTACTCGCCTCGGTAGGGCATACCCAAGCCGAGTTTGAGGATATCTTGACCGCTTATGAGGTAGGTTATACCCACGCCACCCATTTCTATAACGCCATGCCGGGCTTCCATAAACGCCGCGAGTATAAGTATGAGGGAACGGTGGAAAGCATCTATCTGCTTGATGATATGACCGTCGAGGTCGTTGCGGATGGTATCCATGTGCCGCCTACGATCCTTCGTCTGGTCTATAAGATAAAAGGTGTGGAACGCACTTGTCTGATCACGGATGCCTTGGCTTGCGCCGCCAGTGATAGCCAAGTCGCTTTCGATCCCCGTGTCATCATCGAGGATGGCGTGTGTAAGTTGGCCGACCGCTCGGCCTTGGCGGGTAGTGTCGCCACGATGGACCGCTTGATCCGTACGATGGTGCAAAAGGCCGAGATTCCCTTGGAGGATGCCGTGCGTATGGCCTCGGAGACTCCCGCCCGTATCATGGGCGTATCCGATCGCAAGGGAACCTTGCAGCGGGGCAAAGACGCGGATATCGTCTTGTTGGACCGTGACTTGAATGTCCGTGCGGTTTGGGCGATGGGTAAGTTGGTTGAAGGTACGAATAAACTATTCTAAACAAGAACGATTATGTTGACACAAATTATAAATGGCCATATCCTTACTCCGCAAGGTTGGATGAAGGATGGTTCCGTATTGATTAGCGATGGGAAGATCTTAGAGGTAACAAATAGCGACTTGGCTGTGATTGGCGCCAAGGTGGTGGATGCGAAAGGCATGTCTATCGTCCCGGGCTTTGTCGCCATGAATATCCATGGCGGTGGGGGCTTCGACTTCTCCGAATGTACGGAAGAGGCTTTCCATGGTGCGGTAGCTGCTCATCAGAAACATGGGGCCACGACGATATTCCCTACCGTGTTGGCTCCAGAAATCGGGGTGATCGATAAGGCGGTAACTGTATGCGAGGAGATGATGAGGAAAAAAGACGGTCCTATCTTAGGATTGCACATTGAGGGACCGTATTTGAATCCGAAGATGGCGGCGAGTTTATTTATCGATAAGGAGAATCCCGCCGACCCGAAAGAGTATAAAGAGATATTGGAACGTACGGATTGCATCAAGCGTTGGGATTCCAGCCCGGAGATACCGGGTGCGCTTGAGTTCGCCCAATACTTGAAGTCGAGGGGAATCCTATCCGCTATCTCGCATACGGAAGCGGAGTTTGATGATATTAAGACCGCTTACAATGCCGGTTTCACGCATGCGGCTCATTTCTATAACGCTATGCCCGGTTTCCATAAGCGTCGTGAATATAAGTACGAGGGAACGGTGGAAAGTGTTTTCTTGATGGACGATATGACGGTAGAGGTGATCGCTGACGGGCGTCATTTACCCTCTACGATTCTCCGATTGGTCTATAAGCTGAAAGGAGTGGAACGTACTTGCTTGGTTACGGATGCTCTTTCTTGCGCAGCCAACGAGGGTAAGCCGTTATCCGATCCCCGCATTATCATTGAGGATGGCGTATGCAAGTTGGCGGATCATTCCTCATTGGTGGGAAGTATCGCCACGATGGACGTACTGGTACGTACGATGGTGCAGAAGGCCGATATTCCTTTGGCCGACGCTGTCCGTATGGCTTCCGAGACTCCGGCCCGCCTGATGGGGGTAAGCGATCGCACCGGAACCTTGCAAAGAGGGAAGGACGCGGATATCGTGATCTTGGATCGTAAGTTGAATGTGCGTGCGGTATGGAGCATGGGAAACTTAGTTCCGGAGACAAATACATTGGTCTAAGCTCGTTAATAATATAAGGAAGGGACTGTCTTGGCTGGCCGGGACGGTTCTTTTTTATTTTTAGGCGATATAGATCAAACCTTTCGGCTAATAAATTTGTTCTATCAACGTATGGCGAAATCAGTACTTATTTCATATATTTGTGATTCAAGTAAGATTGTAATACTAAATCAATAATTAAACATGAAAACGAACCTTAGTTCTCAAATTACTCTGACGCGTATACCGTTGCGGTATTATCGCCCGGAAAATGCTTTCGAGCATTCAGTTTTAACTCGTTTGGAAAAGATTCCGACAAACATTTACGAATCGGCCGAGGAAGGTTCTTTCGCTATCGCTAAAGAGATAGCAACACAAATCCGTAAAAAACAAGATATTGGTAAGCCCTTCGTGATCGCTTTACCCGGCGGACGTTCTCCGCTAAGCGTTTACAAGGAGTTGATCCGTATGCATAAAGAGGAGAAATTAAGTTTCCGCAACGTGATTGCTTTCGTGGAATATGAGTTCTATCCATTGGCTAATCCCAGCGCCGGAAATCTGGCTCGCCTAAAAGAGGAGTTATTCGATCAGGTCGATATCGATCCTGCGAATATCTATTGCCCGGACGGAAGCATGCCGAAAGACGCTATCCTAGATTTCTGTCGCCAGTATGAGGAGACGATCCAATCCGTGGGAGGTATCGATTGCATGTTGCTAGGTATCGGTAACTCCAGCAATATCATGTTCAACGTGGGTGGAACGACGATCAGCTCGCGTACCCGTATGGTCTTGTTGGAAGGCGCTTCCCGCAAGGAGGCTGCCCGTACGTTCCCTTCGCAGGAGAATGTCCCGGCAGGTATCATCACGATGGGTATCTCTACGATGATGAACGCCCGCAGCGTGATCTTGATGGCTTGGGGCGAGGATAAGGCTAGCATTGTCGCTAAGACCGTTGAGGGCAAGGTTAGCGATGCCGTTCCTTCCAGCTATTTGCAGAATCATCCGAACGCCAAGGTCGTGATCGATCTTTCAGCCGCTTACGACTTGACTCGTATCAGCCATCCTTGGTTGGTGACTAGCTGCGAGTGGGATAATAAGTTGATCCGCCGTGCGATCGTTTGGTTGTGTCAGTTGACGGACAAACCGATCTTGAAATTGACAAACAAGGATTATAGCGAGCACGGATTGGGTGAGTTGTTAGCCCTGTATGGTTCGGCGTATAATGTAAATATCAAGATATTCAATGATATCCAGCATACGATTACCGGATGGCCGGGTGGTAAACCGAACGCCGACGATTCCAATCGTCCGGAGCGTGCTAACCCGTATCCGAAGAAAGTGATCGTATTCAGTCCGCACCCGGATGATGACGTGATCTCCATGGGCGGTACCTTGCGCCGTTTGTGCGACCAACATCATGATGTGCATGTGGCTTACGAGACTTCCGGTAATATTGCCGTAGGCGACGAGGAGGTAATCCGTTATTGCGAGTATTTGCGTGATGTATGTGAGAAATACTCTCCCGACTCGGCCGTGAAGGATAAAGCGAACGAGATCATCAACTACCTGCGTTACGAGAAGGTGGAGAACGGCGAGCCGGAGAGAAAGGATGTCCTCTTTATGAAAGGAACGATCCGTCGTGAGGAAGCCCGTCACGGTTGCCGCTACTCGGGCGTGAAGGACGATCATGTTCATTTCTTGGATCTTCCGTTCTACGAGACCGGATTAGTGAAAAAGAATGATTTGAGTGAGGCCGACAAGGATATCGTAAAGGCGCTGTTGCTCGAGATCAAGCCGGATCAAATGTTTGTCGCCGGTGACTTGGCTGACCCGCACGGAACTCACAAGGTTTGTCTGGATGCCGTACTGGCCGCTATCGACGAGGTGAAAGACGAGGAATGGATGAAGAACTGCCGTGTATGGATGTATCGCGGCGCATGGGCAGAATGGGAAATGGACCATATTGAGATGGCCGTACCTATCAGTCCGGAGGAGTTGCGCTTCAAACGTAACGCTATCTTGAAGCATCAATCGCAGGCCGAGAGCGCTCCGTATCTGGGTGACGACGAGCGTTTGTTCTGGCAGCGTGCCGAAGATCGCAACCGTGCTACCGCGGAGTTGTATCGTCAATTAGGTTTGGCTTCTTATGAGGCGATCGAGGCGTTTGTACAATATATCCCGTTGAGATAATATCTAGCGATAGAATAATCTGAAAGCCCTATCTGATTAAGTTCGGATAGGGCTTTTTGTTTTTGTGTTATTTTTTTCGTGTGGGCGTAAGTAGATCTGTTTCTATGATCGTATATAGATAAAGGAGAAGCCTTGAATTGTCTAATATAATACAAGAAATGTCCACATTGAGCATGAAAGACTATATTATTAAGAACCATGAGTTAGATAAATTTAAATTATTATATCTGGAGAATGCCCCCAGACTGATCTTTTATGCCTCGAAATATGTGGATAGCGATACGGCGGAAGATTTAGTGCATGATATATTCATCAAGATCTGGCAAAAGAAAGAGATTTATTCCGTGGAAGAAGGCTTGAAGACATACCTATTCCGTTCCGTTCAAAATGCTTGCCTCGATTACCTAAAGCATAAATCAATAGAAATGACTTATGCGGATGAGGTTGCTCGTAGACTAAAGATAGAGGAGATAGGTTATTATAATCAGTCGGATGCGGCGGAGCTGGAGAAAGAGCGTCTGGACTCCGTTTACCGGGAAATAGCCAAGTTACCGGACAGATGCCGAGAGGTTTTTACGTTAGCTTATGTGGACGGGAAGAAATCAGTGGAGATCGCAGGAATGCTAAATATCTCTCAACGTACGGTAGAGGCGCAACTCTATAAAGGATTGAAGATCATACGGAATGTGTTGGCGCTTCTGGCACTGGTTTTATTTTTTAGATGAAAATACGGTAGAATACGTAAGTAAAAAGAGGGAACCGGTCGTATATATTATAAATGAAACAGAAAATGGAATCTAATAATTCGATAGAAGAACTGATCATACGCTATTTGCAGAACGAGATTCAAGAGGATGAACTTCGGGTGTTGGATGCTTGGATTCATGAGAGTGACGCTAATAAAGCCCACTTCTTTGAGCTTAAGGGGCTTTTTGACACTCGGAAAGAAGTGGCGTTCTTGAACCACTATTCCGTGGAGCGTAGTTGGGAGCGAATGGCTGGAAAGCTGGATGCGATCTCTGGCGTATCTGTGAAATCCAAGGTCCTTGGCAAACAGTTCTGGCTTTCATTCTTGAGATATGCGGCGATTATCGTAATCGCTATGGGAGTAGGTGTGGGTATGAATCAATGGATAAGCAATCGTTTATATGCCGGCGATACGGAATATAACGAGATCGTAGTGGAAAAAGGCGGACGTGCGAACACGCTATTGCTATCCGACGGCAGTAAGATCATACTCAATGCCTCCACCCGTTTTAAATACCCCACCTCTTTTAATGGAGATGAGCGTGTGGTTCATCTGGAGGGTGAGGCCTATTTCGAGGTTGCGAAGAATCATTCGAAACCTTTCATCGTAAAACTAAAGAACCAACAAATCACGGTACTCGGAACCTCATTCAATATACAGGCTTTCAACGATGATCGCTTTAGCGTCACCACCTTATTAAGTGGTAGTATCCTGTTGGAATCTTTTGACGCTCAAGGACGGAAAATGAGTAGCATGAAGTTAAAGCCGAATCAACAAGCCCGGTCGGATAACCGGACCGGCTCTATTTTCTTGTTAGAGACAGATGCCTCGATCTCGAACGCTTGGGTAGGAGGGAAATATCGTTTCAAGGATGAGACCTTAGTCTCTATCGTAAAACGTCTGGAGAATTACTATGGGGTAAATATCCGCTTGGCGCATGACAGTCTGCGGAACATCCGCTACACGGGAACCTTCTCTTTGGATCAAGGTATACAAGAGGTGTTGGATATTATTAACTCGGAGAAACAATTCACTTTCATGAAAGACGGAAAAGATATTCTGATATCGGCGAGAAGCAAATAACAAAATAATAGATGTATAACCTTAAACATTGGAATTGCCTATGACAAATACTTGATCACAAAAAAAGAATCGGGACTGACACCACTCACCCCCGATCCTTATTCGTTCTTAATTTATGAATCACCTTTCTCGCCAGTCCGCTGAAACCGTGCGATTGAGGTAAGTCCTTAATAAAAAAACATTTACAAATTTATGGAAAAAGTTTGGAATAGTGATGATCTATTACCTAAAAAATTTAAATCAATCATGAAGATCACATTGCTTTTTTTAATACTGGGTATATTGCATGTCTCGGCGGATACCTATGCGCAAAAAGCTCAAGTTACAGTAGAAGTAAAGAGCGGGACGTTCTATGATGTCGTCTCGGAGATTGAGAAACAGACCGAGTTCATGTTTTTCTATAAGAGCGAGGATATCGATAATAGTAAGCAAGTGGATATACAGGTGAAGAATCGCCAAGTTACCGACGTGTTGAATGAGTTGTTGAAAAACACGAACTTGACCTACCGTATATCAGGTAAGCACATCACGATCTTGAAGAAAGACGCCGTACAGCAACAAAAGAAAAAGATCTCCGGTATCGTTACGGATCCGGATGGCATACCGGTTATCGGGGCCAATGTCGTGATTAAGGGTACGACGGTCGGTACCGTTACGGATCTGGATGGAAAGTTTAGCTTGGATGCGGCTAATAACGATATCCTGTCATTTTCCTATATCGGCTATGCGGAGCAAGAGATCGAGGTCGGGAATCGTACATTGTTTAACGTGAAGTTGGCCGAGGATTATAAAGCGCTTGAAGAGGTCGTTGTCGTTGGATATGGTACGATGTTGAAACGAAACTTGTCAACATCAGTGGGTTCCGTAGACTCGGAGAAGTTACTGGAACGTCCTAATGCCACAAACGTATTCCAAGGATTGGCCGGAAAGGTGGCTGGTGTTAATATCGCCTTAAATTCTGGTGCGCCGGGTGGTAGCCCTGCGATAAAGATCCGTGGTATTGGTTCTTTGAATTCTTCCAATACACCGCTATATGTGGTCGATGGTGTGGTTGGCGTGGATCCGGACCAGATTGATCCGAATATTGTCCAGTCTATCGATATCTTGAAAGACGCTACTTCCTCTTCTATTTATGGTGCGAGAGGTGCGAATGGTGTTGTGGTGATAACCACGAAGGAAGGTAAGAAAAATACGACGAACATCTCGTATAATACAGTTCTGTCTGCAGGAACGTTAGCTCGTAAGGTCGATGTCTTGAATGCGGAGGAGGCTTTGGATGTATTCAAGCGTGCTTATGAGGCTCAACCGGGACGTATCGCTCCCCATCTGGATCCGAGCAATATGTTTACACGTAAGAATGACCTGTTCAATCCGGACGGGACTCCGAAATATGATACGGACTGGCAGGATGCCGTAACCCGTACGGCTTTTTCTCATCAGCATTCACTTAGTTTCTCCGGAGGAAGTGATAAGCTGACCGCTGTGGCGAATGTAAGTTACAAAGATAATCAAGGTATAATGTTGGAGACCTATAAACGTCAGTTGAACGCATTTATCAATGTCGGATGGGATTTGAAAGAATGGTTTCATTTACAGGCCATGTTGAATGTAGGATCTAGTAATGCCCGAAACTCAGAGAATGCGATCTCTCGGTATACATTGGAAGCATTACCGTTCCTTCCGGTTCAATATGAGGATGGTACCTATTCCCGTAAAGGAGATTATCCAGGTGCGGAAGATACGGAGAACCCCGTGAGGATTTTAAAAGAGCGTAAGAATATCGATAAGAATCAGTACACATTGGCTAACGTGATCGGTACGTTTAAAATTACCTCTTGGCTAAAGTTAACGACTAGCTTCAGCCGTCAAGATGGTTCTTATATCAATTCATCTTATAACCCGAGTACCTTATTCGGCTATGGAGATACTCAAAAAGGTAAGGCGGAGAAAACGCATAAGAATACGATGTCGTGGACGAATGAGGACTACTTGACTTTTGATAAAAGCTGGAATAAGCATAACTTGAATGTCGTAGCGGGAGCCAGTTGGTATTACTCAAAAACAGAGAAAAGCGAGCTAGGGGCCGAGAATTTCTTCGATGATTATTTTGAGTATAATAATATGGGAGTCGGCACCGTACGTTCTAAGGTTGGCTCAGACTATACGGATAATAAGATGAATTCTTACTATGCCCGTATCAACTATAATTTTGACAATCGTTACTTATTGGGCGCTTCTTTCCGTGAGGATGGTTCTTCTCGTTTTGGCTTGAATAACCAATATGGTTTCTTTCCTTCATTCTCGGCCGCTTGGCGTGTATCCAATGAGAATTTCTTCGAGAACGCAAAAAAGGTGATTGATGATATGAAAGTCCGTTTGAGCTACGGTACGGTGGGTAACGCAGAAATCGGTGATTATGCGTCTATGGCACGTTATGAGAATAAACGCCTTCCTTTTGGCAAGGATATGACGACGATCGTTACGTTGAAAAGTATGGCAAATCCGGATTTACGCTGGGAGAAATCCAGACAACTTGACGCGGGTATCGATTTGAGTTTCTTTAATGGGCGTATCGAGTTTATGGCGGATTATTATCATAAGATTACGACTGATTTATTGTATGAGCTACAATTGCCTTCTAACTCGGGATATGAGAAGACTATGACAAATTTGGGTAAGATCCGTAATCAAGGTCTTGAGATGAGCTTGAATACACGCAATATCCAAAGCCGTGATTTCTTATGGACTACCTCTTGGAATTATACGATGAACCGCTCGATGGTACTGGATATAAATGATAATATTATCGGTAAGTGGGGAGGACGCATTGAAGAGGGACATCCTTTAAATGCTCTTTACGGCTATGTTCGCCTAGGTACATGGGGTACTGATGAGGCGGAAGAAGCCGCTAAGTATAATAAGAAACCCGGCGATATCAAGTATTGGGATAAGAATGGTAATGGAATGAAGGATGGCGAAGACCAAGACTATATCGGAAATGGCGCTCCTAAATTCGAGATGAATATGACAAATACATTCTCGTGGAAAGGCTTCACGTTTATGTTTGATTTGCAATGGGTATATGGTAATAAGTTGATTAACTTCACTCGCCAGTTGATGGGTAACCGTGTGACATTCTCCAATGCTTATGCGGACATTCCGGTGAACGCTTGGACGCCGGAAAACCAAAACACGATGGTGCCTAGCTTGCGCCTTCCGGGAGATGGATATGAGAATGACGTAGATTCTTGGAGTTGTGAGCCGGGTTCGTTCTTGCGTTTACGTAATATCGGCTTGAAATATGACTTTAGTTCCCGTATGCTTTCTGCCGCTCACATCAAGAGTTTATCCTTGGGATTCAATGTGGAGAATGCGTTCTTGATTACGAACTATTCTGGTAGTGATCCGGAGGTAACGAGTTATGATGCCGTATTTGAGCAGGGAGTGGATTTTTATACCTATCCCAAACCTCGTACGTACTCATTTACTTTAGGTGTTAATTTCTAATTATTTAATCTTTACTTCGTAAAAAACTAAGATATGAAAAATAAAGCGCATGTATGGATGTGTGGCTTGCTTTCTGCGACAATGGCTTTTACATCCTGTACGAATTTTTTAGAGGAAGACCCGAAAACCTTCTTGAGTCCTTCTGAATATTATACGACAGAGAACCAGATAAAGGCGGCTGTGGATGGCACTTATGACGGGCTTGATGATCTGTTGAGTTCCGACCTCAAGATTGCTACAGTTCACCTTTTTAACTTGGAATATCTTGTAGGTACTAGTTATCGTCCTCGTGCGGCCGGTAATGAGCAGAACCAGTTCTTATTGCTTTCCGGTTTGGAAGAGAGTAACGGCATTATTCGTAACTTCTGGAAGGCTACTTTCTTTCCTTTGGAAAACTGTAATAGCGTGATTCAAAATGTTTCCGCTACGGATATTATTAGCGAGAGCCAGAAAGCGAAGTATCTGGGAGAGGCTTATTTCTTGCGGGCATATTACTATTTCCAAGGGGTACAATTATTCGGGGATATCCCGTTGAAGACGGAACCTACGGTAGACCTGAATACGGTGAAGATCCCAAGGTCTCCTAAGGAGGATATTTATAACCAGATCGTGGAAGACTTGAAAAAGGCGGAGCAGTCCGGGCTGGATTGGAGTGATAAAACAGGCCATGTCTCTATGGGAGCGATCAAGACCCTTTTAGCTAAGGTTTATTTGACAATGGCAGGTTATCCGCTTCAAAAAGGAAATGAGTATTATCAATTGGCTTACGAGAAAGCCAAGGAGGTTATTGATAGTGGAGCCTTTAGCTTGTTCGCTGATTATAAGGATTTGCGTGCGTCAGAGAACGAAAATAGTGGTGAGCATATTTTTATGATCCAGCGTGAGGCGCAAGATGCCGGGGCTCCTTTCCATTTTGGCCTTTTGCCTTATCCGGAACAACCGATTTCCATTACTCCGGCTTATGGGGGTGGTTTGGCTCCTCGTAAAGAGTTTTATGAAAGTTATGATGACCAAGATATTCGTAAACGGAATGAGGAGTTTTTCTATACTTCTAAACCCAAATATGGTGATCCGGAGACAACGATTACTTTGGATGTTCCTTATTTATGCAAATATTGGGATGAGAATGCCGAATCTACAGGAAAGAGCGGGGCGAATATTCCGGTTTACCGTTATGCGGACGTTCTATTAATGTGTGCGGAGGCAAAAGCTACCTTGGATGGTGGATCTACTTCCGACGCTATAGCTGTGGATGCTTATTTCCAAGTTCGTCACCGTGCGTTGCCCAATGAGGCGAGACCGACTTCAATCACGGTTGATCAAGTATTGAAAGAGCGTGCGTGGGAACTCTGTTATGAGTTTACAGGATGGTATGATATGTTGCGTACTCACCGTGCGTTTGATCCGGTATCGAAGCAAATGGTTGATTTATTCGGCTATCAGGCGGTTAATCATACGTATCCGTTTAAAGAATCGGATTTGGTTTTCCCGGTACCTTTGCGTGAGAAAGAACTGAACCCTCTGCTTGGTGAGGATGTCGTTCGCTAAAAGTAAGCGGGCGATTCTCTAGACTAGAGGTGTGTGGAAGGATATTACTATCCGTAGTAATCCGGATTATTATCCATGATAAATACGATTACTATTGATAGTAATATTTTTTAACACGGTATATATTATTCATCACAAAAAATTAGAGAAGAGAGAAATAGAGATGAAAAGATATGTTTTGTTTGTCTGTTTGTTTTTATCAGGCCTTGCAGGAGTATATGCTCAGTCGATAGCTCCGTTTCAGAAAGGAGATCGGATCGCCTTCGTGGGAAACAGCATTACTTGCGGTGGTCATTATCATTCATATATTTGGCTATACTATATGACCCGTTTTCCGGATCAACGCATCGATATCTTTAACGAGGGAGTAGGTGGGGATGTAGCCGAGATGATTTACCAGCGGTTGGATAAGGTTTTCGAACATGAGCCTACGGTGGTGACGCTATCTTTTGGCATGAACGATGTCGGCTATATGGATTTTCGGAAGCCGGGGGCGGATACGATCGCCCGGAACCGGGTAGAGAGAGCTTGCCGGGATTATGCCCTTATCGAGGAGGTCTATAAGAAGTATCCGGAGGTGAAAAAAATCTTGATCGGAAGCTCTCCTTATGACGAGACTTCTCGTTTCAATAAGGTCGCTTTCCCGGGGAAGAATACGCCGATCTTAGAGATCGTGGATTTCCTGAATGCCCGGGCCCGGGAGAATCAATGGGGATTCGTGGATTTTAACCGCCCGATGGTAGCGATCAACCAATGGGAGCAAGCGGAGGATTCCATGTATACCTTATGCGGGAAGGATCGTATACATCCCTCTACGGACGGGCATCTGGTCATGGCTTATCTCTTCTTGAAGGCACAAGGTCTGGCCGGTAAGCCGGTAGCCGATATCCGGATAGACGGAGCGGGGAAAAAGGTGACTCGCTCGGATAATTGCCGTGTCTCGGATTTGTCTGTTTCCTCGGATAACCTTACTTTTACGTACGAGGCGAAATCGCTTCCGTATCCTATCGATACCTCTTATTATGATAATGAGAAACATACGCAGGCAGATGCCTTGAGTGTTATCCCTTTTATGGATGAGATGAATTATGAGGGATTGTCCGTGAGCGGTTTGTCGGATGGATATTATGGGTTGACGATCGGTGGGGAGTTTATCGGTCGTTTTACGGCGAGGGAGTTGGAGCGAGGCATCAATATGGCTCTTCTTCAGAATACCCCGCAGTATAAACAAGCGATGAAGATCCGCCAGATGAACGAGGAACGCTGGTTGAAAGAGCGTAAGATGCGTGAATTTTATTGGGTGGAATATAACTTGATGCGGAAGACGGGCATGCTTTGGGCCTGTAACGAAGCTGCCGTGGACACCTTGCGCAAATACCGTCCCCACGACATCTTCTTGCAATGGAACGGCGACCTTTGGCTACAATACATGCACAAGGGGATTCGTGAGGATTGCGTGAATGAGCAACAGGATCTGGTTAACCAGATCTATGAGCAAAATAAACCAATCCCCTTGCGAATAGAGATCAAGAAATTTACAGACTTGTAGAGACGGGGCGTGCCCCGTCTCCCACCGACTGGAAGTATTCTAAATGTGAATTAATAGTACATATTATATGAAAAAGAAACTAGCGATATTCGTATTAAGCCAATTCTTGTTGGCCGGTTGGGCAGATGCCCAACAAGCCTATTTCATCGATGGCTATCATGGCGGTATCTACGGGCATTACCCGGTGGGGCAGACCGCCTTTATCGCCCAGAAATTAAGGCAGAATCCCAACTGGAATATCAATATCGAGATCGAGCCTGAATCATGGGAAGTCGTACGGCAACGAGACCCCGAAGGTTACGAGGCTTTCAAGCGCTTATTTAAGGATCAATCCGTGGAGAGCGGGCGGATCGAGTACGTAAACCCGACCTATGCCCAAAGTTATTTCTTCGGAACATCCGGCGAGAGCGCTATCCGCCAATTCGAATATGGAATGCGGCTAATCCGGAAACATTTCCCCGAGGCGGTATTCACCACCTATTCGGCGGAGGAGCCTTGCTTTACCAGTTGCCTGCCCTATATATTGAAGTCATTCGGCTTCTCGTATGCCTCTACTAAGAACCCGAATACGATGTGGGGGGGCTACGTAAGCGCCTACGGAGGTGAGTTGGTGAATTGGGTAGGGCCGGATGGTACGAGACTTACCACCGTCCCCCGTTACGCCTGCGAGGATTTACAACCCGGCTCTTGTTGGCAGTCCATCTCGTGGTTCAATACGGAGGACTACATCCATAAATGCTTGGATGCCGGCATCCAGCACCCGGTCGGCATGTGTATCCAAGATGCCTCATGGAGCCATGGTTGGGATAAAGGCCCTTGGCTGGGACAGGATACGACGGGCTATTATACGCCGACCGCCTATAAGACTTGGCGGAATTACATCCAAGACTGCTCCGTCGGGACTACTCAGGATGATTGGTATTTCTCGCAAGAGGATGTCCTAGGTGGCTTGATGTGGGGAACGCTGGTCATGCAGCGTTTGGCCGGAGAGGTACGGGTAGCCGAGAACGCTATCGTCCGTGCGGAGAAAATGGCGGCTTACGCTCGCTTATACAAAGGCATGGAATGGCCGACTGAACGTATCGATGAGGGATGGCGCACGCTTCTATTGTCGCAGCATCATGATTGCTGGATCGTTCCTTACAATCGATTACAAGGGAAAAAGACATGGGCGGAGACGGTTACGGATTGGACTGGGGTGACCAATCAAAACAGCCGTCAGATAATAGATAACGCCTTGTCCTTATTGAAAGAAAAGGAAGGTGAATCCACGGTGTACGTATATAATACCTTGGCTACTGACCGGAATGAATTGGTGGCGGTGGAAGTTCCCGCCTCATGGAGAAACTCAGATTGGGTGGTTCTTGATAAGCGAGGGAAGAAACAGCCGGCTCAATGGCTGACGGAAGACGGCGTTTCAAAACTCTTGTTTCGTGCGCAAGTCCCCTCTGCCGGTTATGCCTCTTATGCGATCCGGAAGGCAGAGGATAAACAGTCCGGAACCTTGAAGGCTGAGAGACAGAAAGACGGTACGTTTCGCATGGAAAGTGATTTATACACCTTGGTGCTAAACCCCTCTAAAGGAGGTGTAATAGAAAGCTTGAAAGCGAAAGCCGTACGAGGCAAGGAATTCGTGGATAACCGGAATGAACGTGGGTTCAATGAGCTTCGGGGATATTTTATCGATGAGGGTGGTTTCCTTTCCAGTATGGATCAACCGGCTGAGGTGAGCGTGTTGGAGCAAGGGCCCTTATTCGTGAAGGTAGCTGTGAAAGGCAAGATCGGAAAGTATTCATTTACCCAAACGATCCGGTTAACGCAGGGAGAGCCTCGCATCGATATGAGTGTTAAGCTGGATTGGATAGGAAGCCCCCGTATTGGTGAGCCGGGTATCGAATTCCGTGCGGATAATCCTCGTAAGTCATTCTATGACGACCGTTACAAACTTCTGGTGTATCTGCCTACCCAGATCGCCAACCAACAGATTTATAAGGACGCTCCGTTCGATGTTTGCGAGAGCCGGTTGGAGAATACCTTTTTCAATCGTTGGGATAGCATCAAGCATAATATCATCTTGAATTGGGTGGATGTAGCGAGCAAGGATAACTCTTGTGGTCTGTCATTATTCACGGATCATACGACCAGCTATGCGCATGGTAAGGATTTTCCATTGGCCTTGAACGTACAATACGCTGGTAAAGGCTTGTGGGGCCGGGATTATATCATAGACCGTCCGACCGAGATCTCGTATGCCTTGATCCCTCATGCCGGAACTTGGGAGAAAAGCCGTATTTGGACACAAAGCGAACGACGCAATGAGCCTTTGGTCGCGACCTTGGGCGGCGATGCTACCTTAACATCCGGTTCCCTTTTCCGGATAGAGGATAACGCCTACGAGTTGGTTTCTATGACCTATAAAGGGAATGACCTTTATATCCGCCTATTCAATGCCCAAAGCGATGCCTCCCCTAAAACGATAATCTTCCAAGGACAAGACGTGAAAGCGAGCTTGGTGGAATTGGATAACCGTCTGGTTGAGGACTTAACCGTCACCGAGAAGAAAGGCGCCAGTTCAATGCGTCTTTCTATCCCCCGTTACGGAATAAGGACATTAAAACTAAGCTGTAAGAATATCTAATGTAGAGACGGGGCATGTCCCGTCTCTCTTTATCCCTAATTAATCCCCGTTTCTCTTGCCTCTTTCGGTGGAAAGATGTTATTTTGCATCCCGAATTAAAAGAATAGGCGTTATGTTGAAATTCTTCAAGACATGGACACTCCCTATCTCCATGTTAGCGGGTGCGATAGGGTATTTTGTTTTCGCCAATGTTACTTTTCTGGAGCCTACAAAGCCGTTCATGTACACTTTAATAGCGTATCTGACGCCCTTTTTGATTTTTGCGCAGTTGCTCCTGACCTTCTGTAAGATCTCTGTCCGGGAATTGATGCCCAGCCCTTGGCACGGTTGGCTATTGCTTATCCAAGCGATTTCCAGTTTGGTGCTTGCCGCCTTATTGCTCTGGCTGCCAATGAGAGAGGAATACCGGGATGTGTTCGAGGGAGCGATGGTCTGCCTGATTTGCCCGACCGCTACGGCGGCCGCCGTGATTACGGGTAAATTAGGGGGAAGCGCCTCTAGTCTGACTACTTATACCTTATTATCGAATCTATTAGCTGCGATTGTCGTGCCGCTGGTCTTCCCATTAGTGGAACCGCATGCCGAGATTACTTTCTTCGCCGCATTCTTGAAGATCTTGGGAAAAGTCTTCCCATTGCTGTTATTCCCGTTTTTCCTCGCTTTGTTCTTGCGTAGATTCATGCCGCCTATCCATCGCTTCCTTGCGGGGCTTCGGGATATGGCCTTTTATCTCTGGGCCGTCGCTCTAGCTATCGTGACCGGGCAGACCGTGAAATCCTTGGTCAATAGCGAGGCGGAGATTTATGTAGAAATCCTGATCGCTTTAGGCGGCTTGATAACCTGTATCGCGCAGTTTTATTGGGGAAAGCGCATCGGCACGAAATACAATGACCGTATTAGTGCCGGACAAGCCTTGGGACAAAAAAATACCGTGTTAGCGATCTGGATGTCTTACACCTATTTGAACCCTCTATCCTCCGTTGGCCCCGGAAGCTACGTGCTCTGGCAAAATCTGTTTAACAGTTATCAGTTATGGAAAAAGAGAAAGAATGAGCTTGAATAAAGACATATCGGAGTTGTTGATTATGAGGAAAATCTTGTTGACTCAATGGCGGTTATGTTATCTGTTTGAGTATAATAATTATTCATATTTATGAGAAAGGAACAAACGGATGAAAATAGTTGGGAATTTCATCTGACAGATAAGATCGCCCATCTTTCCAAAATGACCTTGGAAATGCATACGGAGTTTTGGCTTAGTACACTCCAGACATGGTTTCGTGGCTATCAAACACCCGAAGAGTATAAAGCGACGATTTGGGGGAGGGAGGTAGACCTATGCATCTCCATCGCTCCCTTGGAGACACCGACCGAGAAATTACCTATCATCGAAGAGAAATCGGCAAAAGGTAAGAATGAGCTGCTTCTCCCGGAACAGCAAGCCTATGTCGACGAACTCAAAAAGAAGATAAAAGCTCTCAAAAAACTCCTGCCGCCTAAGGTGGACGAGGCGTTAGAGCAACGCTATTTGGATTACATGAACGCCGAGAGGATTAAGGCGATCATTCAAGACTGCACCAAGATATGGAGCAACCCGGATTTGCCCGTTGAAGAAAAAATCAGTCAGCTCATTCCTTATAAAATTGAATTATATGACCTTGTGCGTAATGTCCAACTGCCGGATGATTTGATGCGTGCGGATACGAATATTTCAATTACAATGGCTACCATTCAATTCTTTGCACAAAGCGTAGAGAAAAATGCGAAGAAAAACAAAATAAAAACACCCAAGCAGGTACGTCAATTAGTGAAATTTACCAATGACATCATTACTCGCATGGATGAGGGTCAGAATAAGCTAAACGGCGTTGAGCGAGATATGACCAAGGAAGAGTCTAAAGCCTATGATGCTTATCTTGATATAAAGATTGGAGCAAGGTCTGCCCTTCACTCGTTTGAAAAACGATTGGAGTTATACGAGCGACTTTGGGAAATGCCCTCGGTCTCTACCGGTACTAAGATTGAATGTTTGAATGAGGCCATCAAACTTATCCGGAAGCAATGCGGTAAAAACCTGGAGCCCCGTTGTCCGCACGAATCCCTTATCCGGAAACATCTGAAAGCTATTAGTGGCTATATGAATAAGCTGGAAGAAGAAGGGGAAGCGATATGGCAATTGCGCATGGCCGACGAATTGCTCCCGACAGCAAACGCATGGCGGGAAGATTGTGAACTTCCGGCATTGTCCAGAGAGGAGTTTGCCCTCCAAGTAGAATTGCAATCTGTTCATATAGAGACCAAGGAGAAAGAAAACGGCTCCATCCATTACGAACTGGAGCTTTTTTTCCAAGACACGGAAGACACTTTCGCCGGCCACTTCCTATATGCTGATATTGAGGACCATGAGGTGAAGGAGATAACGTTAATGGGATAGTTACATTCTATGTTTGTCCACAAGGATTTGCAAGGTAAAGTCTCTTTACGATACTTTTGGGGCCCGTTCGATTGTAAGCAGGCTCCTTTTTTTGTCGATACCTCCTGCGTATCCGGTTAAGCTGCCATCGCTGCCTACGACACGGTGGCAGGGGATGATGATACTGATCGGGTTATGGCCTACCGCTCCTCCGATCGCTTGCGTAGACATGCTCGGGATACCTTTTTGCCGGGCGATTTCCCCGGCGAGCTCCTTGTAGGTTACGACTTCGCCATAAGGTATTTTGCTCAATAAGTCCCATACCGCAAGTCGGAAAGGCGTATCCTCCAGATGGATAGGAGGGGTGAAGCTGGGAATCTTACCCATGAAATAGCTATCCAGCCACTCTTTGGTTAACTCGAATATCGGCAGTTCTCTTTCTTGGTGTTCCGCCGATAAAGTGGCGGCAAAATATTTTTGCCCGTCGAACCATAATCCTGTCAGGTGGTCGCCATCGCTGGCTAGGGTTATTTCTCCCAAGGGAGATCGATATTTGTCAGTGTATTGCATGATGTTTATCAAATAAGGGCGTAAGTTAGAAAAATTTTCGAAAGTAGCCAATATCTAAGGGCGGAAATGAGATAAGGAATCCTACTTTTATTTATATTTGCATAGTGAAATTTCGTGAACGGATAATACTTCAACATTTTTAAACAATGATAAAATTATGATCTTAAGTAGAAATTTATCAGAGGCGTTCAATGCCCAAGTTAATGCGGAGATGTGGTCTTCGAATTTGTATTTGTCAATGTCCGTGTATTTCCAGAAAGCAGGGTTGAACGGTTTCGCCCATTGGATGAAGAAACAAGCGGCTGAGGAATTGGAGCATGCTCATAAGTTGATCGATTACGCCTTGGATCGTGGCGGCGATATTACGATCGGCCAGATCAACGTGGTTCCGACAGGCTGGGGAAATCCGTTGGAGGTATTCGAGCATGTTTACAAACACGAGTGCTATGTATCAGAGTTGATCGACAAATTGGTTGATATCGCCGAGGCTGATAAGGATCATGCTTCCCGTGATTTCTTGTTCTGGTTCGTACGCGAGCAAGTAGAGGAAGAATCTACGGCTAAAGAGATCGTGGATCAATTGAAGAATTATGGGGAATGCCATTACGCCATTATGGATCATAGATTAGGAAAGAGATAATAAATTTCCGTCGAGAAATATAAAAAGGCTGTATCTTCACCGGACGCAGCCTTTTTTGTCGTATTTTTACCCGGTAAAGTCAGTAAGGAATACTTATAGATAAATAGAAAATATAAATATGAGATTAAGCGATGTATGGTTTACGGCTCTCTCGGAAAACGAGTCAGGGCAAATGATTACCGTTTACGGGCGGGACGAGTTGAATGAGTTCACCGAATCTGGTAAGTTCAAGGAACGTGTAGAGATCACTTGGAAATACGAGGGAGATGGGAGAGGCCTTCCTAGCGATGACCTTGGCGAGAAAATGGAGGCCGTGGAGGAAGCGCTTCGTAAGGCGATGGAAAAGAAAGACAAGCTGGCTATCCTGACGGGTGTCTATACCGGAGGAGGAGAGAAGGTCTGGGTGTTTTACACACGTACCGTGCGTGTATTCGGCGAACGCTTGAATGAGGCCTTGGCTCCTTTCGAGTTACTGCCCATCTCTATTTATACCGAGATGGATCCGGATTGGGAAGAATATAAGGATATGTATGAGATGAAAGAGTGGGCGGTGGATTGAGCGTATGTAGGCATCGCCCCACACGTATATAGATATCGGTCTACGCCAGTATACGTGTGTAGGTTTATGTCGATATACGTGTGGGGCGATGCCTATATACGTATTTTTACCGGCTCATCAAGAAAGATTTGAATCCCTCGAAATCTTTTGCCAGCTCGATGCTTTGCTTGGTTCCTTCCATGAAGGCTTTCAGTTTCGCCGGGATCTCGATATCTGCCTCCAATATCTTATCGACCGTTCCTTTGAATTTGGCGGGATGGGCGGTCTCGAGGAATAGACCCGTCTCGGTCTCGCTTAGGTCGCTGTCTAGTAATCCTTGGTAGCCACAGGCTCCGTGCGGGTCGAGGATATATCCCGTCTCTTTATAGACGGCTCGCATCGTAGAGGCGATTTCCTCGTCCGTATAGCGATGTCCGGAGATCAGTGCGCATATTTCTTTATGGGGATCATTGAATGCGCCGAATAGGTCGATGATACGGGCGAAATTACTCGGATCGCCTACATCCATGGCGTTCGCTAGGGTGGCGACTGATGGGCGGGGTGTATAAGTTCCTGTATTCAGGTATTCCAAGAATACGTCGTTACGGTTGTTTGCCGCTACGAAACGTTTGATAGGGAGCCCCATCCAATAGGCGAACAATCCGGCGGTGATGTTTCCGAAATTACCGCTCGGCACGCAAACGACCAGCTCGTCCGCTTTTCCCAGCTTGTCCAGCTGAGCGTAAGCGTTGAAATAGTAGAACGATTGGGGCAAGAAACGGGCTACGTTGATGGAGTTCGCCGAGGTCAGTTTCATATGACGGTTTAATTCCTCGTCCATAAAGGCGGATTTAACCAGCGCTTGGCAATCGTCGAACGTGCCGTCTATCTCCAATGCCGTGATGTTCTGTCCTAATGTCGTGAACTGGCATTCCTGTATCGGGCTGACCTTTCCCTTGGGATAAAGCACATACACGTGAATGCCCGGAACGCCTAGGAATCCGTTGGCGACGGCGCTTCCCGTATCGCCGGAAGTAGCTACCAATACGTTTACTTGCTTCAATCCCTCTTTCTTTATGAAATAACCGAGCAGACGAGCCATGAAGCGCCCTCCTACATCCTTAAAGGCCAATGTAGGCCCGTGAAATAACTCTAAGCTATAGATATTACCCTTTACGGGTACCACCGGGGTCTCGAAGGAGAGCGTATCTTTTACGATACCGTCCAATACCTCCGGCTCGATGTCTTCCCCGAAGAACATCTGAGCTACTGTGCAGGCGATCTCGTGGAAGGACTGGTTCTTCATGTTGGCTATCACCTCCTCGTCCAAGGAGTCGATATACTCGGGCATATATAATCCCTTATCGCCGGCCAGACCTTTTACGACGGCCTCTTCTAGGCTGGCTACAGGGGCTTGTTTGTTTGTGCTGTAATATTTCATGCTCTAATCGTTTAGAAATTCTTTTATAAATTGATCTTTTTCCAGTATGCCATATTTGCCGTTTGATACGGAGAACTCATCAAATGTGGTAACGGAGTCGGGTTGCTCGCCCGGCTTGTAAATCAGGAATGGAACCGGGGTATTCGTATGCGTACGTATGGAGCAAGGAGTGGGGTGGTCCGGAAGGATAGCGATTGCTACCGGCTCGTCCCATTTTTGCGTTTCCTCGTAGATGATACGTACGGCACGGTTGTCCAGATACTCTATCGTCTTGATCTTTAGGTCTACGTCTCCCTCATGCCCGGCCTCGTCGCTTGCCTCGATATGCAGGTAGACGAAGTCGTTTGTCTTGAGGGCCTCAAGGGCGGCGTGCGCTTTTCCCTCGTAGTTCGTGTCGTATAATCCGGTAGCTCCCTCTACGTGAAGCACCTCGAGGCCGGCGTAAACGCCGATTCCCCGGATGAGATCGACGGCGGAGATCACGGAACCTTTCCCGAAGCCGTACATCTCCCGCATCGTTCGCATGGCCGGACGGTAGCCCGGAGACCAAGGCCAGATACTGTTCGCCGGATCTTTCCCCGCTGCCATACGTTTGAGGTTCACCGGGTGATCCTTTAAGATCTCTTGGGACTTGAGGATTAATTCGTTTAATAAATCGGCGGTCTCTCGTGCTTCCGGAACTTCCGGTTTTATCATTAAAGGCCGGAAAGGATGGAGGGGTACGTCGTGTGGTGGCGTGCAATCCAGACGCTTATCGCCTCCTTTGATTACCAATAGGTGGCGGTAGGAGACACCCGTATAGAACTTGACACGGTCGAAGCCTAATCGCTCGTTCAGGCATTGGATCAACTCGTCCGCTTCCTCCGTGGAGATATGGCCGGAAGAGTGATTCTTCAAGATGTCGCCTTCTACGCAGATTAAGTTACAACGCATCGCCATCTCGCCGGGTTGCAGGGCGACGCCTATACTGGCGGCTTCCAATACACCCCGTCCCTCGTATACGGAGGGCAGGTCATAGCCTAATACCGCCATGTTCGCGACCTCGCTACCGGGATGGAAACCATCCGCTACGGTTTTCATCTGCCCGGTTACTCCCAGTTCCGCCAATTTATCCATATAAGGAGTCTTGGCGTATTGCATCGGGGTCTTGCCTCCCAGAGCCTCTATCGGCTCGTCGGCCATTCCATCGCCTAAAATGATAATGTGCTTCATACCTATCGAATATTAGCAATGGATATGATGTCGGCGAATACGCCTGCGGCTGTCACGTCGGCTCCGGCACCATATCCCTTGATGATCATTGGATATTCATGATATCTCTCGGTGGAGATCATGATAATATTGTTGCTGCCCTCCAGTTCATAGAACGGATGGTGGCTGTCTACGGCTTGTAGGCCTACCTCGCAAGCGCCGTTCTCCATCTTCGCTACGAAACGGAAGCGTTTGCCTTCCGCTTCCAGTAGCTGGCGTTTCTCCTCGAAACCGGCATCTGTATCCTTGATATTCTTCCAGAAGTCCTCAAGGGAACCCTCGAAGTACTTTTCCGGGATGAACAAGTTCCGTTTTACGTCGGCTTGCTCCACTGGATAACCGGCCTCACGAGCCAAGATAACCAGCTTACGGATTACGTCTTTGCCGCTAAGGTCGATACGTGGGTCCGGCTCGGCGTATCCGGCTTCCTTTGCCATATGGATCGCCTCGCTGAAAGGGATATCGGCGCTGATCGTATTAAAGATATAATTCAGCGTACCGGAAAGTACGGCCTCCAGTTTCAATATATGGTCGCCGCTATTGATCAAGTCGTTCATCGTATTGATGATCGGGAGGCCGGCGCCTACGTTCGTCTCGAACAAGAACTTGATGTCTCGGTGGCGGGCGGTCTCCTTGAGCTTGGTATAATTATCGTAGGAGGAGGAGGCCGCTTCTTTATTAGCCGCCACGACGGATACGTTATTGTTCATCAACGTCTCGTAAAGAGCCGCCACGTCCGGGCTTGCCGTGCAATCCACGAATACGGAGTTGAAGATATTCATCTTTACGATCTCTTCGCACAGATGCTCCGGGTTGCTCTCTTCCCCGTTCTCCTTCAGCTCCTCCAGATAATTGTCGAGGTTGATCCCTTCCCGGCATAAAAGGGCTTTCTTGGAGTTTGAGATACCTACAACATTCAGCTTCAAACCGTTTTGCCGCATCAGTTTCGGTTGCTGGATGCGTATCTGTTCCAATAAATTGCCGCCTACGGTTCCTACACCGGCGATGAAAAGGTTCAATACCTTATATTCGGATAGGAAAAAAGAGTCATGAATGGAGTTCAACGCCTTGCGAAGGTATTTATGCTTGATAACGAAAGAGATATTCGTCTCGGAAGCGCCTTGGGCGCAAGCGATCACGCTGATGCCCGCACGTCCCAGCGTACCGAACAGCTTACCGGCGATACCCGGGGTACGTTTCATGTTCTCGCCTACGATAGCGACGGTAGCCAGATCCTTCTCCGCTACGGTATCGTTCATATCACCCTGCGCACGTTCCAAGGCGAACTCGTCGTTCAATACTTGTACGGCCAAATCAGCGTCGGCGTTACGTACGGCGAAAGTCGTGTTGTTCTCGGAGCTGGCCTGCGATACCATAAATACGCTGATGCCATTCTTGGCGAGCGTCTTAAAGATCCGGTAGTTCACGCCGATCACGCCCACCATACCTAAACCTTGTACCGTGATTAAACAGGTATCGTTGATGGAGGAGATACCCTTGATGATGGCCTTGCCTTCCTCTTTCACCCGCTCTTTCGAGATATAGGTTCCGGGAGCGGTCGGGTTGAAGGTATTCAAGATACGGATCGGGATATTCTTATGATAAACCGGATAGATCGTCGGCGGATAGATTACTTTCGCCCCGAAGTTACACAACTCCATCGCCTCCGTGAAAGTAAGCCGGTCGATTACGTAGGCGGAGCTGATCACACGGGGATCAGCGGTCATGAAACCATCCACGTCCGTCCATATCTCCAAGGTGTTAGCGTCTAAGGCGGTCGCCAAGATGGAGGCGGTATAATCCGATCCCCCTCGTCCGAGGTTCGTAACCTCTCCGGTTTCCGTGCTGGAAGAGATGAATCCGGGCACCAAGGAAACCTTAGGCAGCGGCGAGAAGGTCTCTTTTATGAGCTTGTTGGTCAAGTCGAAATCCACGATATGCTTGTTGAATTGCTTGACTGTCTTGATATATTTGCGTGAGTCGAACAACTTAGCGTCCTTGATCACGTTCGAGACGATCAAGGAAGATAGGCGCTCGCCATAACTTACGATCGTATCGGATGTCTTGGCGGATAAATCGTTAATCAAATAAACACCTTTGAAAATATTGCTCAATTCATCCAGTAAAGCCATCACTTTCTTCTGGACATCCATGCGTACCTCCTTGTCCTCTATCACTCCCTCGATCACGTCCAGATGGCGGGCGATGATCTCCGATAATTCTTTCTCGTAGGCAAGGTCGCCTTTAGAAGCCATGGTAGAAGTGGCCAGTAATTTATCGGTGATGCCCCCTAAGGCGGAGACAACCACGATTACGGGCTCTTCGATAGCCTCTACTATTTTCTTTACACTTAAGATACTATTCACGGAACCTACGGATGTTCCGCCGAATTTTAATACTTTCATCGATATGTATTTTTAATGGTTCATCGAGGATTGACAATCAAGAAAAGGCTTTTTCATGATTAGCAACCGACAATAACCGATTGATTAAACTTATTTATGTAAAAGGAGAAATAAAAAAGGATGCAATACGAGATTGCGACATAGCGTGACGTGGTCTACGCGAATGCTTATTAATAGATTCTAACCCCCCAAGGGGTCATCAATGCCCATGTATAATATGAGGACTCTACACTCATCATTGATTTTGTATGCTACTTATTCTTTTATATTATGGGGGCAATATTACGCATTATTTTTCATATTGCAAGCGTTTTTGCTAAAAGATTGACTATTTTGTTGTTCAAGGTCCGCCCGGCTCTTGCTTTGGGTCACTAAATAGACGCCGGAGAAAACAAGTGCGGCCGATACTAGTTTCGTTACGCTAAAACTATCCTGACCGATGAATACGGCGATAAAGGAAGCTACGATCGGTTGGATATAATTGTACATGCTGACGGTAGTCGGGCGGATTCGCTTTAAGGCCAGCGGTATTAATAAATAGGGTATGAACGTGGCCCCGAATAATACGAAGAAAATGGCTCCCAGCTCTTGGCCGTCGAAGACCTCTTTATGGAAAGCCGGGGTATTCCAGATGGACTCGATAGCGAAAGGCAGGGTAATCAGCGTGGAGAACAGGAACATCCATTTCATCATCGTGACGGATGAGTACTTGAGTGTTAGTGGCTTGGATACTACCAAATAGATCGAGTACATGAATCCGCTAACCGTAATCAAGAGGTTTCCCCCTAGACTGCTCGCTTGATTGGAACCTTGCGTGGATTGTAGTATTAAGGAGATCGCCCCGCATATACCAAGCAGTACCCCGAACGTTTTCATCCGTGTGATAGGTTCCTTTAGGATCAGGGCCGCCAAGATCATGACAAAGATGGGGACGGCGGTCGCTATGATGGAAGCGTCTACCGGCGACGTGGTATTCAATCCCCAGATAAACAGCCCTTGGTTCAAGCCTACTCCGCAAAGGGCGCAAAGGCATAGAAGTCCCAAGTCTTTCAACGGCACTTTCTCATAGGGAACGAATAGGGAGGTGATCCAGAACATCACGCAAGCGAAGCTCATCCGCATACTGGTTAACGCCTCGGGTTGCACATGCTCGGGGAGTAGATATTTGGATACGGGCATATTAATGGCGAACAGGATGTTGGCCGCTAAAATAAGGAGATGCCCTTTTAGCTTTTCTTGATTCATCATGAGTACGATCCTAGATTGGTATAATATAATGTATATAGGCTTATGTTTTGGTGAGCAAAGGTCTTACTTTTTTTTGTAAATAAGAAATGATCCGTTAGTAAAGTGTTTTACATACGGATCATTGTCTGTTTAGTCAAGGAAGCATCCCGTTTTTATTACGATGAAACGGCCGCTCCTCCCATGATATCCAGCAATTCGTTGGTGATGGCTTGCTGGCGGGTTTTATTATATTGCAAAGTTAATTGTTGGATTAAATCGTTCGCATTGTCGTTGGCGGTCTGCATAGCCATCATACGGGCGGCGTGCTCGGCGGTCGAGGTGTCGAGTAGGATCGTATAGATGGTTAGGTTCAGCAATTTCGGGAAAAGCCGGTTACGCAACTCTTCCGCCGAGGGCTCAAGGATGTAGTCGGTGGCCGTTTCCGCCGCTTCCGTATCCGAGAGGGAAAGGGGAAGATACGTCTTGTGGGTTACGACTTGTGTCGCCATGTTCTTGAAATGGTGATACAGTAATTCCACCCGGTCCGCTTTACCCGTGACGAACAGCTCCATGAGACGGTTCGCCAAGGATACGGCGCTTTCATAAGACGGCTTTTCGCCGATCGTGACGAAATCAGTGTCGAAGCTATACCCCGCTTTATGAAGCTCATCCGCTATTTTCTTGCCGATAGGGTAGAGGCCTACCTCTATTTGCTGGTTCTTATAAGTCTGGATCGTGGCGGATAACTCTTTCCATATATTGGCATTGAATGTCCCGCATAAACCCGTGCTCGAGGCGAATACGGCGATAGCCACCTTGCTCACCTTACGCTGTTCGGTGTAAGGTGAGTCTAGGTCGCATTCCGCCGAAAGAAGACCGTTTAAGATAGCGGATAGTTTATTAGCATATGTAAGTGTGTGCTCGGTTTGCGTCTGGGCATGATGAAACTTGGCCGACGATACCATTTTCATGGCGGCGGTGATCTTCTGCGTACTCCGTATAGAGGCGATCCGGACTTTTATTTCTTTCAATGAACCCATAGCTCCTTCGCTGTTTTTTCCAATATGCCTCGTATCTCATCATTGATAACGCCGGTCTTTAAGACATCCAGTACGTCCCGTTGATGAGAAGTCCGTAATTCTTGCAAGAACCTTGCCTCGAACTCATGCACCTTGTCCAATGGAACCTCTTTCAGCAGACCTTGCGTTCCGCAATAAAGGATCGAGATTTGCTCTTCCACCGGCATCGGGCTATATTGAGGCTGTATCAGTAACTGGGTATTCTTCTGCCCCTTATCGATCGTGAAAGCGGTGACGGCATCCATCTCGCCCCCGAACTTGGAAAATGATTCCAATTCACGGAACTGAGCCTGATCGATTTTCAAGGTACCCGCTACCTTTTTCATCGCCTTTAATTGTGCGTTACCGCCTACACGGGAAACGGAGATTCCGACATTGATAGCCGGGCGGTTCCCTTGGTTGAATAAATCGGTCTCAAGGAATATCTGTCCGTCGGTGATAGAGATCACGTTGGTCGGGATATAAGCCGATACGTCTCCCGCCTGAGTCTCGATGATCGGTAAAGCGGTCAAGGAGCCACCGCCTTTCACCTTGTCTCTCATGCTTTCGGGGAGATCGTTCATCTCACGGGCTATCTCCGGCTGGTTGATGATCTTGGCGGCACGTTCCAATAGGCGGGAGTGCAGGTAAAAGATATCACCCGGGTACGCCTCACGCCCGGAAGGGCGGCGAAGGATTAAGGAAACCTCACGGTAGGCGACCGCTTGCTTGGACAGATCGTCGTAGACCACCAAGGCGTGTCGTCCGCTATCCCGGAAGTACTCTCCGATGGCCGCTCCGGCGAACGGGGCGAAATATTGCATGGCTGCCGGGTCGGAGGCGGTCGCACTTACGACAATCGTATAGTCCATGGCGCCTTTCTCTTGCAAGGTGTTCACCAAGGCCGCTACCGTGGAACCCTTTTGCCCGATCGCCACGTAAATACAGTAAACCGGGTTCCCTGCCTCGTAGTTGCTACGTTGGTTGATGATGGTATCGATAGCGATCGAGGTCTTTCCCGTCTGCCGGTCGCCGATGATCAACTCACGTTGTCCCCTTCCGATAGGGATCATAGCGTCTACGGCCTTGATACCGGTTTGCAAAGGCTCGTTTACCGGCTGACGGAAGATCACGCCCGGAGCCTTGCGCTCAAGCGGCATCTCGCAAGTCTCACCAAGGATCTCGCCTTTCCCGTCGATCGGGTTTCCCAACGGGTCGATCACACGCCCGATCATCCCCTCGCTGACATCGATAGAGGCGATGCGGCCCGTGCGTTTTACGGTGTCGCCCTCCTTGATTCGGTCGGTCGGACCTAAAAGGACGGCGCCTACATTATCTTCCTCCAAGTTCATCACGATCGCTTCCATCCCGTTATCGAATTGAAGCAACTCGTTCGCCTCCGCATTATCCAGCCCGTAGATGCGGGCCACGCCGTCACTCACCTGCAATACGGTCCCGACCTCCTCCAGCTTGATGCTGGTATGGATTCCTTCTAATTGCTGGCGCAGGATGGAGGAGACTTCACTCACTTTTATCTGTTCTGTCATACTTTTTCTTTTTTATCTGTTTTGGAGTAGCCCGGTACGGATATCCCGTAGTTGCGTCGCATAGCTGGCGTCTATCCGGTAATTGCCGATGCGTAGGCGGAAGCCCCCGATTAGTTCCGGTTCCACATGGCCGGAGAACTCGATCGTGCATCCCGTCTCTTTCTGCAGCTTGTCTTGCAGGTGAGACTTGACCGCATCGTCTACCGTTACGGCTGTGTCGAATCGTACCCGGGTAATCTTCTTCTCTTTCCGGTACAAATGGATATAAATGTATGCGATGAAGGGCAGTAGTGTCTCCCGTTTATGGGCTAATACCAGATTGATAAAACGTGTATATAGCTCGCAGACCTCGATACCCCCCGCCGCCGTAAGCAATTTCACTTTCTCCGGTACGGAAACGATCGGGTTGCTCAAGGCACCCCTAAGCTCCGGCTCCATCGAGAAGCTGTCCGCCAACATCTTCATATCATCATATACCCGGCTTTCCTGTCCCTTGTCTTTCGCTAGGGAGAAAAGCGCCTTGGCATACCGGGAAGAAATAGTTCCTATATCCATACCTTACGATTTACTAAACGATACCTCATCCAGCAGCCGGTCGATCATCTGTTGTTGTTCCTTATCCCGGCCGATTTTCTCTTTCATTACTTTCTCTGCGATAGCGATAGACAGATCCGCTATCTCCGAGCGGACTTCGCGAATAGCTTTCTCTTTTTCTTCGCGGATACGCCGGGTAGCCTCCTCTATCTGCAGATGTGCCTCGGAGACGGCCTTTTTACGTGCCTCCTCGATGATCCGCTCCTTTTCGGCAAAGGCTTCCTTCAGGACGGCGTTTTGCTTTTCCTTGGCCTCGGCTAGCATCTTCTCGCCCTCGGCTTGGATATGGGCAAGTCGCTCATTCGCCTGACGTGCCGTCTCTAAGGAATTGTCAATGTAAGCTTTCCGTTGTTCGATTGCCTTGACGATCACGGGAAAACCGTATTTGGAAAGGATCACGAAGACAATCCCGAATGAAACGATCATCCAGAATAGAAGCCCTGAATCCGGTGTTAATAAAGACATAGTTTGTTACTTTTTTATTGGAACAACGCTAAGAAACATACGACAATAGCGAACAATGCCACACCTTCTACCAACGCTCCCATAATCAACATCGAGGTACGGATCTCTCCTGCGGCCGACGGCTGGCGTCCAATAGCTTCAACGGCACCTTTACCGATCAATCCGATTCCGATACCTGCACCTATGGCGGCGAATCCCGCTCCTATAGTGGCTCCCATCTTCGCTACGCCCATCCCGGCTGCCGCTTGTAATAAAATAGTCGATAACATAGTGTTTAATTTTAAATTAGTAACCTTAATAATATAATTCTAATACCTTAATTTCTTTGGATTTATTCCCTTACCTTGGCCAATCCGATATAGTTGGCCGACAGCAGGGTGAAAATATAAGCTTGCAAGCAAGCCACTAACAATTCCAGACAGTTCATGAACGCACAGAACAAGACGGATACGATCGTCATACCGAAATTCACGGCTACTCCCATGGTTGCCGTTATGAATATCAAACAGGTTAGCGCCAAGATAATCGTATGGCCCGCCATGATGTTGGCGAACAGACGGATCATCAACGCGAACGGCTTGGTGAATACCCCGAAGAACTCCACGAACGGCATGATCGGCAAGGGCAGTTTCAAGTAGATCGGCGCTTTGGGCCAAAAGATCTCTTTCCAGTACGCTTTCGTGGCGAACAGGTTGACCGCTATAAACGTACAAAGTGCCAATACGCCTGTTACCGCTATATTTCCCGTAATATTAGCGCCTCCCGGGAAAATAGGTATGATTCCGATCAGGTTGTTGATCAAGATAAAGAAAAATACCGTCAGCAAATAGGACGAGAACGGCTTATATTCTTTTCCGATCGCCTCTTTGATCACCCCGTCTTGTATGTAGGAGATGGCCATTTCCATCAATCCGATAAATCCGCCCGGCGCCTCGTTCGGGTGCTTTTTATACCAATGGGCGGTTCGGAGAACGATGAAAAGCAAGAGACCGCAACTGAGGAACAGTCCGCAAACATTCTTGGTCAATGAGAAATCCATCGGGCGAACCTCTTCTCCGGCACTGTTCTTCTCAACAACCTTTCCCGCATGCTCACCTTCCCCGGCGATATAATAATTGTGATGCGTCCGGCCTTGATGTAGATGGGATGACAGGAATAAATCCCATCCTCTTTCCTCGCTTTTTACCAAGATAGGCAGGGGAATCGCAATCTCTTGTCCGTTCCATTCCGTGATATGCCATGTATAGGCGTCTTGAATGTGGGAGAAGACGATATCCTGCACGTCTATCTCGCCGGACGCCGCTTTTGCCGGAGTGAGAAAGCTGAGCCACATCCAGAAAGCGATCCATATGTATTTGTTATCTTTGATTGTACTCATCATCCTTTTCCCTTTTCTCTCTTTTCATTCTTTTCTTTTCAAACAGATATAAAATGTAAGTCTCCAGTCCGAGGTAAATGAAATAGAATAACATCAACGTGAAACCAAATGTCTTTAATTGTTGCCCGACAAACGCCGCGTACATCCATAAGAAGACGAAAGCGAGCGTGAACTTACACAACCGGACTAGCATGTACATGGTTACGGTCACATCTCCGTTTTTCCTTTTTACCCGGTCTAGGAAGAAAGTCATCGCCATGGCCATGACCCAGTAAAAGAAGGGAATGGACGGATACCACGAGAAATAGTGTTCCGGCCAGATGGTATATAATAAACCACCCAATGAAACGCCTATTGCCACGTTGATAAACGTGATCAAACCCATTAACCTCATTTTTAATCTGCCATTCATTGTCGTATGTTTTTATTCGACGCAAACGGATAGGATGTCGTCTTTTACCTCTACGAATCCGCTTTGTATCGTTTGTTCTTGTCTTTTGCCGTTTGCCTTGAACCGGATCGTACCCGCCTTCAACGCTGCTATCAATGGGGCGTGATGAGGCAAGATATCGAATGAACCGGCAACTCCCGGGAATGAGACAGATTCGGTCTCGCCTTCGAAAAGAATGCCGTCCGGTGATACAATTTCCAGTTTCATATCGATTAATTTGCTTGTTCTTTCAGCTGCTTGGCCTTCTCCAAGACATCCTCGATGGTTCCTACGTTTAAGAATGCCTGTTCGGGTATGTCATCCGTTTCCCCGTCCATGATCATCTTGAATCCCCGGATCGTATCCTCTATAGAGACCATGACACCGGGTACGCCAGTGAATTGTTCCGCCACGGAGAAGGGCTGGGACAGAAAACGTTGTACACGGCGGGCCCGGTTGACCGTTAGCCTGTCCTCGTCGGAAAGTTCTTCCATACCGAGGATGGATATGATATCTTGAAGTTCCTTGTTCCGTTGCAGGATTTGTTTTACCCGTTGCGCTGTGTCGTAATGCTCCTTGCCTACGATCAGCGGATCAAGGATGCGGGATGTAGATTCCAGCGGGTCTACGGCCGGATAGATACCGAGTTCCGTGATCTTGCGGCTGAGGACGGTTGTTGCGTCCAAATGCGTAAAGGTAGTCGCCGGAGCCGGGTCCGTCAAGTCATCGGCAGGAACATACACCGCCTGTACGGAGGTGATGGAGCCCTTCTTGGTTGAAGTGATACGCTCTTGCATAGCTCCCATTTCCGTGGCCAATGTCGGTTGGTAACCTACGGCGGAAGGCATACGCCCCAGCAAGGCGGAAACCTCGGAACCGGCTTGGGTGAAACGGAAGATATTATCGATGAAGAATAATATATCTTTTCTTTCTCCCTCAGAGGCTTTGTCACGGAAGGATTCGGCGATCGTCAAACCGGATAAGGCTACGGACGAGCGGGCGCCCGGCGGTTCGTTCATCTGCCCGAATACCAAGGTAGCTTGCGACTTAGCCAATTCATCGTAATCGATCTTCGACAAGTCCCAGTTACCTGCCTCCATACTCTTCTTAAACTCCTCGCCGTATCGGATGACACCGGATTGGATCATTTCACGCAATAGGTCATTTCCTTCACGTGTACGTTCACCCACACCGGCGAAGACGGAGAATCCGTTGTTTTTCTTTGCGATGTTGTTGATCAATTCCATGATCAATACCGTTTTGCCCACTCCGGCTCCTCCGAAAAGTCCGATCTTACCTCCTTTGGCGTAAGGTTCCAATAAATCGATTACTTTAATACCCGTGTACAAGACCTCTTGGGTCGTTGTCAGATCCTCGAATTTAGGAGGCTCACGATGGATGGGAAGAGCCCCGTCTTTAGTAAGCTGGGCCATGCCATCGATAGGGTCGCCGGTGACATTCATTAAACGTCCTTTGACTTGGTCGCCGGTCGGCATGGTGATGGGCATTCCGTATGACACGGCCTCCATGCCTCGTCTCAATCCGTCGGTCGTATCCATCGCTACGGTACGGACGGTGTTTTCCCCGATGTGTTGCTGAACTTCGACGATCAAGATATTTCCGTTCGGACGGGAAATCTCCATGGCGTCGTGGATACGGGGGAGGGTTACTGTTTCTTCTGTCCCATAATCAAAGTGGATATCCACTACCGGGCCGATAACCTGTGAGATATAGCCTTTTATTTCTCCCATAAAGCCTATTTGTTATTTATCTTAACCTATTAAAATGTCGTTGCAATATTACGTTTTATGGCGTTTCGATCCTTGAAAATAGAACTTTTTGTGTCTTTTTGAGATTAGTTAAACTTTAAACTATTTAGCTATAGTTCCGAAATAGACCAATTTGTTTCTTATTTGGACGAATCAGAAAGCTATAGTCAAATTTCTAAGGCATAGATAGATAAGGAGATACGAATTTGCTACCTTTTTGATAGTAAAGGTGACAGTTCTGTTTTATTTTGTTAATCCATAATAGGGGTGTTTTTAATGGTATCGGATAGTTATTTGTGGTTCTGTTGAGCAAGTGGTGATATTTATGTAATTTTGTACGTCAACAATACTAAATAAACATGAAACGAATTATTGAGATATGCGCGAACTCCGCTCAAAGCTGTGTGGAGGCGGAGGCGGGAGGCGCTACCCGTGTAGAGCTTTGCGCCGGGATACCCGAAGGGGGAACTACACCTAGTTATGGAGAGATCAAGACGGCGAAGGCTCTGACTTCCAAGATCGATATCAATGTGATTATCCGTCCGAGAGGCGGTGATTTCTTGTATACGGAAGCCGAGGTGCAATCCATGCTATTGGATATAGAACTGTGCAAGGAGCTAAAAGTGCATGGCGTCGTTTTCGGCTGTCTTACGAAAGACGGGGATATCGATGTACCCTTGATGCGGCGCTTGATCGAGGCGGCAAAACCTCTGTCCGTAACTTGTCATCGTGCTTTCGATGTTTGCCGGGACCCATTCACTGCGTTAGAGCAGCTAATCGAGTTGGGATGCGACCGTATCTTGACCTCCGGCCAGCAATCGGATGCCGTGAAAGGAATCCCCTTGATCGCCGAGCTGGTGAAACGTGCGGACGGACGGATCATCATCATGCCGGGATGTGGCGTACGTGAGAATAATATCGGGAAAATAGAGGCGGAGACAGGAGCGAAAGAGTTTCATACGTCCGCCCGAAGTATCGTATATAGTAAAATGGAATACCGCAATGAAAATGTCCCGATGGGAAGCTGTATCGTCTCCTCCGAATTCGAGACGGTGCAAACGGATCGGGAGAAGGTAAAGGCATATATTTAAGTGCTGGTATAGGCGTGAGCCTGTGTCGGTATTGGTGTAGCCCTACGCCTATACCGGCATCGCCTCATGCCTATACTGGCGTGGGGCGATACCAATACTCGTATGCGGGTGAAATGTTTTTTCTTCCCAAAAAGATTGTTTATCTTTGCGCCTCCATTGGATAAAAGATGCTAAATGTAACAGTGAATAATCGTTTTGGGCTTCACCAGCGTATCATGCTTATGATCATGTTGGTGCTGTTACAGTTTTATTCCATTGGAAGCGATTTCTTTCCGGAGAATATTACCACTACCTCAATGGAAATGGTCGATCAAGAGGCGCCCGATGTATTGTTGGATTTTGACGATAACGCCTCCTTGCGAACGGTACGTCAAGAGCAAGTGCAAATCCGTGCCTTGGAGATCGATTTGATATGGGACCTGTTTACGATTCTGGATTTACATGAATTAATTCATTCCTTGGAACTACGGCAATGCGCCAAGCTTCCTTTATTTTATAACCTACACAAAGCACAGAATTTCGTTTGGTTCTGTTCCTATCTGATTTAGTAGAACTTACCTGTTTCTTATTGTCGCGCATGGGGTGATTCGCCATGTGCTTTTCGTTGTATTCAAATAATTATAAATCTATAAGTTTTATGAGGATAAAATTGTTTTCTAACTATTTACCCTTACTATGCTTAACGGCTTGTGTATGGGTATCTTGTAGCCAAAACCGGGAGAAAAAGTCCGGGAAGAAAGATCATACGCCGGTGATGCGGTTAACCACGACCACGATCGAGGTGCCGCAGTCGTATGTAGCGGATGTACAAGCCGTACAGTTTGTAGAGGTGAAACCTAAAGTGGAAGGATTCGTGGAGGCCGTCCTTGTGGACGAGGGCGAGCACGTGAAGAAAGGGCAGGTGCTTTTCAAGCTTTCCTCGGCGGAATTGTACGAGGAGGTGAAAGAGGCGCAAGCCCATCACAAACAGGCCCAAGCCGAGTTGAAGATGGCGGAGGTAGAGGTAGACCGCATCAAGCGTTTGGTGGAGAAAGATATCATCTCGCCGATCCGTCTGGAGCAGGCGATGGCCGAGGCGGACGTGGCACGCTTGCAGGTGCAACAGGCCAAATCCCGTTTGCAACGTGCGGAGACTAATTTCTCGTACACGACGATCACGGCTCCTTTCGAGGGATACGTGGACCGCATCCCCTTTAAGGTGGGAAGTTTGGTTACGCCGAGCAGCTTATTGACCTCCTTGACGGACGTATCGGATATGTTCGCCTATTTCAAGATCAACGAGAAGGAGTATCTGGAATATAAACGGACGCAGTTGAGCGGTATCGACCAGCCGGAGTATAATAATCTGGAGCTGATCCTTTCCGACCAATCCACCTATCGGTATAAAGGGAAGGTAGAGACCGTGGAGGGCGACTTTGAGCGGGGTACCGGATCGATCGCTTTCCGTGCCCGTTTCGCGAACCCGGAACGTTTGCTGCGACATGGCGTATCCGGTAAGATCCGGATGCTGACCAAGATGGAGAACGTCGTCTTGGTTCCTCAGCAATCCACTTTCGAGATACAGGATTTTACCTATGTATATACGGTAGCGGAAGATGGAAAGGTGAGCGTACGTAGCTTCGAGCCGTTGGCCCGCCACGGTTCTTATTACGTGACACAGGATTTGCCGGACCAGACCGTCATCGTCTACGAGGGTGTTCAGATGATCACGGACGGCATGACTATCAATCCCGATATGGTAGATGGAGCCACGATCCGTCGCCAATTGGAATCGTCTAACGAAATCGAGAATAATAAGTAAGCCCTATGTTTGAAATATTTATCAGACGCCCTATCTTATCGGGCGTGATCTCGGTGGTAATTGTCTTCTTGGGATTGCTGGCGATCAACTCTTTGCCGATCACCCAATTCCCGGATATCGTGCCCCCATCCGTTACCGTTACCGCCCGTTATACTGGAGCGAACGCCGACGTGATGGCGAAAACGGTGGCGACCCCGCTGGAGCGTGCCATCAACGGCGTGCCCGGAATGACCTATATGACCTCTGTTTGTACGAACGACGGTATGTCCTTGACTACGATCTATTTCAAGGTCGGTACCGACCCGGACGTAGCTTCCGTGAATGTGCAGAACCGTGTGACCACCGTGCTGGATGAGCTTCCGGAAGAGGTGATCCGTGCCGGCGTGATTACGGAGAAGGAGGTAAACAGTATGTTGATGTACCTGAACATCATGAGCTCGGATAGTACCCATACGGAGAAATTCGTATATAACTTTGCCGATATCAATATCTTGCGTGAGTTGAAGCGCATCGATGGCGTGGGATTCGTGGAGATCATGGGTAGCCGCGACTATGCGATGCGTGTATGGCTGAACCCGAACCGGTTGGCGGCTTATAATATGTCGCCGCAAGAGGTTACGGAGGCGATCCGCTCGCAGAATATCGAGGCGGCGCCGGGTAAGACGGGTATCAGCTCCGACAAGATCCCGCAGCAATTGCAATACGTCTTGCAGTATAGCGGTAAGTTCAGCACGCCGGAGGAATATGGCGAGATCGTCTTGAAAGCCCTGCCGGACGGTTCCGTGCTTCGCCTGAAAGACGTGGCTACGATCGAGTTTGATTCCGAGGATTATAATATGATCTCCATGACGGACGGAAAGCCCTCGGCCTCTATCATGATCAAGCAGCGTCCGGGCTCGAACGCCCGTGAGGTGATCCAGCAGATCAAGGCGAAGATGGAGGAATTGAAGGAAACGACGTTTGCTCCGGGTATGGAATATAATATCTCGTACGACGTATCCCGTTTCTTGGACGCTTCCATATCGGTCGTGCTCAAGACCTTGCTGGAGGCGTTTATCTTGGTATTTATCGTGGTGTATCTTTTCTTGCAGGATTTCCGGTCTACGCTGATACCCGCTATCGCCGTTCCGGTATCGTTGATCGGTACGTTCTTCTTTATGCAGATGCTGGGTTTCTCAATCAATATGCTGACTTTGTTTGCCTTGGTGCTCGCTATCGGTATCGTGGTGGATAACGCGATTGTGGTGGTAGAGGCGGTCCACGTGAAGATGCACAACGAGAAGCTGCCCCCGTTGAAGGCGACGAAAAAGGCGATCGGTGAGATCGGAGGGGCGATTATCGCTATTACGCTGGTGATGTCCGCCGTGTTTATCCCGGTCGGTTTCATGGATGGAACGGTGGGTATCTTCTATCGCCAGTTCTCGTTGACGCTTGCCGTGGCGATCGTGATCTCCGGCGTGAACGCCTTGACGTTGTCTCCGGCTCTTTGCGCCTTGTTGCTGAAACCGGTATCCCACTCGAAGAAGAAAAAGAAAAATCTGCTGGCTCGTTTCTTTGATGGGTTCAATAGCCGTTATGATTTCTTGGAGCGTCGTTACCGCTTGAATTTAAGATGGTTCTTGAACCGTCGGATGCTGACGTACGCAACCTTGATCCTTTTCTGTCTGGCCACGTGGGGCATGACGTTCGTGTTGCCTTCCGGCTTTATCCCGAACGAGGACCAAGGTATGATCTATGTGAACGTAGACGCACCTCCCGGAGCTACCTTGGAGCGTTCGGAAGCTGCCTTGAACAAGGTGCAAGCGGCTTTGTTGCCGTTGGAAGAGGTGGAGACGATCTCTACCTTGGCCGGCTATAGCTTGATGACCGAGACGGAGGGTGCCAGCTTCGGTATGGGTATGATTAACCTAACCCCTTGGGATCAACGGGAGCAGACGGCGGCGGAGTTGATGAGTGTGTATGCCGATCGTGTCGCCCATATCAAGGATGCGGACATCCAGTTCTTCCTGCCGCCTACGGTTCCGGGATTCGGTAACGCGAGCGGTTTCGAGCTTCGTCTGCAAGATAAGACCGCCGGTACGTTCGCCGAGCTGGATGAGGTCGCCAAGAACTTCGTGGCGAAGCTGAACGCGGATCCTCGCCTGACCGGTGTCACTTCCGGCTTCAACCCGAATTTCCCGCAATATCTGCTCCGGGTGGATTTGGCGAAGGCGGCCAAGCTAGGCATCAACGTGAACGAGTCCATGGAGACCTTGCAATCCTATGTAGGTAGCTTCTACTCCTCCAACTTCGTCCGTTTCGGCCAGATGTACAAGGTCATGTTGCAAGCGGCTCCGGAGTATCGTATGAATCCGGAGGATTTGTTCAGCCTGTATGCTAAGAATAAGGAGGGGAATATGGTGCCTTACTCCAACTTCATGACGATGGAGCGTGTGTACGGCCCGAGCCAGATTACCCGTTACAACCTGTTTACCTCGGCCATGATTACCGGTGAGGCCGCCCCGGGTGTCAGCTCGGGTGAGGCGTTGGCGGCTGTCGAGGAGATCGCCGCCGAGGTATTGCCCCGTGGTTATGATACGGAATGGTCCGGCGTGGCGAAGGAAGAGAAAGAGTCCGGCGGGCAAACGTTGGTGATCTTCGCTATTTGTTTGGCGTTCGTCTATCTGTTGCTTGCCGCCCAATACGAGAGCTTATTGCTTCCGCTTCCAGTCATCCTGTCGCTTCCGGCGGGTGTGTTCGGCTCGTTCTTCTTGCTGTACGTGGTAGGTCTGGAGAATAACATCTACGCGCAGGTGGCGTTGGTGATGTTGATCGGTTTGCTGGGAAAGAACGCGATCTTGATTATCGAGGTGGCGAACCAGTGCCGTAAGGAAGGTATCAGCGTGATGGGGGCCGCTATTCAAGGGGCTACCAGTCGTTTGCGCCCGATCTTGATGACCTCCTTCGCTTTTATCAGTGGCTTGATTCCGTTGACGATCGCCTCGGGAGCCGGTGCCTTGGGGAACCGTTCGATCGGTACGGCGGCGGCCGGAGGTATGTTGATCGGTACGTTTGTCGGTATCTTCTTGATCCCGGGGCTTTACGTGATCTTCGAGTCGCTGGCTACTTATTTTAAAAAGAGAAAAGAGGAAGAGCAAATTAAAGAAGACGAGTATGTGTATTAATAAGATGAGATATATAATGATAGGCTGCGCCTTGGCTCTGATTGCTTTGGCCGGTTGTAAGACTCCCGAGCTATCGATGGACGAGCGGATCTCGCTTCCGGAATCCGGCGAGATGGGAATGAACGACACTACGTTCGTGAAACCGCTGTCGTGGGATGTCTTTTTCCAAGATACCTTATTGCGAGGCTATGTGGATGTGGCTTTACGCAATAACCATTCCTTCCGGCAGAGCATGGAGCGCATCGCCATGAGCCGTGCGGCCTTGCAACGGGCGAAAGGGCTTTTGCTGCCGGACGTGAATTTGAACATCGGAGCCTCCGTGAACCGTTTCGGTGAATATACGATGGATGGTGTGGGGAATAGCGAGACGAACGTGCCTTCTTTGCCAAAGGATAAGCATATACCGGACCCTTACCGGGATTTCGGCTTGAGCTTGAGCTTTCAATGGGAAGCGGATATCTGGGGCAAACTGACCCGGAAGAAGCAGGCCGCCGCCGCTCGCTGGATGGCTTCCGTGGAGGCTACCCGTTTTGCCCAGTCGATGTTGATCTCCGATTTGGCGATTCAATATTATGAGTTGATCGGCTTGGACCGGCGTAAGGAGGTGTTGCGGAATGCGCTGGCCAGTGCCCGTCGTTCCCATGAGCTGACCCGCCAGTTGAAGAAGGAAGGGGCGGAGACGCAGTTGGCGGTCGATCAGTTTTATGCCCGTGTGTTGTCGATCGAGAGTAAGTTGCTGGAAAACGATCAGTTGATCGGTGAGAAGGAGCGGGCGATCGCCTGCCTGTTGGGTGTTTTCCCCTTCGAGATTCGCCGGATGGGATTCGATGAGTTGCGTAAGTTGCCGGTTCCCTTGTCGGAAGGGATTCCGGCGAACCTCTTGACATTGCGTCCGGATGTACGTTCCGCCGAGATGGGGTTGATCGCCTCCAAGGCGGATGTGATAGCGGCGAAGGCGGCTTTTTATCCCTCGTTGGTGCTTGGCGCCAGTGGTGGTTTCAATGCGTTTGATGTGGGTAAGTGGTTTCATTCGCCGGCCTCTTTGGTGTACGACTTGGCGGCGGGTATCACGGCTCCTATCTTCCGTCGCAATGAGATCCGTTCGATGTGGAACGAGGCGAAGGCTTCCCAGCGTATCGCTTTATCCCAATACCACGAGACCGCTTTGAACGCTTACACCGAGGTGCTCGATCTCTATTGCGCCAGCCAGACCCAAACGGAGCGTATCCGCTTGAAAGAGAAAGAATCCCTTGCCCACCAACGTTCCGTGGTGAATGCTGGTGAGATGTTCCAATTAAGCTATACCGGTTTCTTGGAGGTTCTTTCCGCCGAGGAGCGTTATCTGGATAGCGAGCTGGAGCATATCGATATCGTCACCGATTTATGCCGGAAGAAGATATTGCTATACCGGGCGTTGGGAGGCGGTTGTTGATTTTTATCGTGACGCTATTGTTATTGTACTGCAACCCGCATTGCAGTGTTACTGCACGTGGGTTGCAGTAGCGCTGCACGTGCGTCGCGGTAATACTGCAAAACGGGGTGCAGTGAGTACTTGATATCGTATGCCTTCGGCTTCGTTGCGATAAATCTAAGGAAGATGTGTTCTTTTCTGAAAAGAAGTGCTTATCTTTGAGGCTTATTGTTATCTTATAGTCTAGGCCATTATGAAATATCTGACTCTACTCGTGTTTTTAGGAATCTCGTTGTTGTGCGAAGCCCAGCAAGATTCGATCGTCCCTTTTGAGAAAGCTTATAAGCGTACCTATAATATTCGGAAAGTATCGGGAGTGAAACCTACGATCGACGGTAAGCTGGATGAGGACTTTTGGACGAAGCAAGGCGAATGGTCGGATCGTTTCGTACAGATTATCCCCTATGAGCGGGCGATCACCCAATCTCCGACCCGGGTGAAACTTTTCTATGATGATAAATATATCTATATAGGCGTGTATTGTAAGGACGCCGTGCCGGATAAGATGAATCGTTTTATCGGGAACCGGGATGATAATAGTCTGGGCGATTTGATCAGTGTCGCTTTCGATACCTACCATGATTATCGGGCGGCGCCGGAATTCAATATCAATCTGGGGGGGAATAAGACCGATTTAATCGTTACCGACAAGTTGGATGTCAATAAGAGCTGGAACGCCGTTTGGGAGGGCCGGACGCATATTGATCGGGCGGATTCCAGTTGGACTGCCGAGCTGCGTATCCCGTTCAGCCAGTTGCGTTATAACCAGCGATCGGAGGATGGCGTTTGGGGCTTGCATGTACGCCGTATCATCCGTAGGAATAACGAGGTGCAAAATTGGAGCATGATCCCCTTGAAGAATAACGGACATGTCTTTTCGTTCGGAAACATGAGCGGCATGGACTCTGTTCCCAAGCCTCGCGGCATCGAGTTCTTGCCGTATGTAATGGGTAAATACAGGCAGGAACCCCGGATAGACGGCAGCCCTTATCAAAAAGGGCATAGCTGGGGAGGAAACGTGGGCTTGGACGCTAAGTTCGCCCTCTCGGATTATACGTTGGATATGACGATCAATCCGGATTACGGACAAGTGGAGTTGGATCCCTCCGTAATGAACCTTACGGCTTACGAGACGTTTTACGATGAGAAACGCCCCTTCTTCTTGGAAGGAAAACATATCTTGGATTTCGCGAACGGTAGCGATATGATGTTTTATACCCGTAGGATCGGCGCCTCTCCCTCTTATACGCCACGGGGTATAGACAACGTAGGCAGTTATGCCGAGACGAAAGAGAATGTGCCGATTATTGGTGCTTTGAAACTGACGGGTACGAATAAACGGGGCTTGACGATCGGAGTGATCGAGAGTGTGACGGCACGTTCCTCCTCCAAGGTTACCCGTAATGGGGTGGAGGATGTGGAAGTCGTGGAGCCTTTGACAAACTATACCGTGGCCCGTGTGCAAAAGAACTGGAAGGGGAATACCTTGCTGGGCGGTATGGTGACTTCGGTAAACCGTGCCTTGGATCAGCCTTATCTGGAAGATTTTATGGTGCGTAACGCTTTCACGGCGGGTATTGATTTTACCCAGTATTTCAAGAATCGCCTTTATTATATAGATGTAAAGGGAATGTTGAGTTCCTTGCATGGTAGCGCCGGAGCGATCACGGCCTTGCAGAATAGCGTGGCGCATTATTATCAAAGGGCTTCCTCCGCCGATTATCTGGGGGTGGATCCTACCCGTCGCTCCCTGACCGGAACGGGTGGTTATGTGAAAGTGGGACGGAAAGGAAACGCCAAATGGAACTTCTCGGAGACCTTTACTTGGTCGTCACCCGGTTTCGACTTGAATGATATGGGATATATGAAGGAGACGGATTATCTGATGAATGAGACGGAGATCATGTATCGGCAGACCGATATCTGGAAGATATTCCGGTACAACGCCTTTACCCTGTCCCAAAAGAATATGTGGAATTACGGCGGTACTCCTTTTAGCAACAACGCTTCCTTGCGTTGGCAAAGTATGACGATGAACCGGTATGAATGGGATGTCAAGGAAACCTTCGCTTGGAATTGGCTGGATAGCCGCTTATTGCGAGGGGGACCGGATGTTCGCTTCGGTTCTTATTTCTTAACTTCCGCTAAGTTCAATACCGATAAGGCGAAACGAATGATGTTCATGCTCAAATACGAGGGCGATCATAATTTCGAGGGAAATCGCTTCAATACGATCTCGCCGAGCCTGACCTTCCGCTTGGGAAACCATGTCTATTTGTCCGGGCAACTGGATTACGCATGGAATACGGATGAGATGCAATATGTGGCTACGACGCATCCGCTTGGCGCACGTGGCTCTGCCCCTGCTTATGTTATGGGCCACATGGATCAGAAGACCTATGGTCTCACGCTGAAATTACAAGTGAACGTGACCCCCGATATTTCCATTCAATTCTATGGCGCCCCGTTCACCTCTATCGCTAAATACGATGATTTTAAATTAGCGGCGGATACGAAGTCGCATACCTTTGAGAACCGTTTCCTGCGTATCGATCCGGATCATTTGACGTATGCGGATGGTGTCTACACGCTCGGTGAGGGAGAGGGGCGGATGGCTTTCAACAACCCGGATTTCCGGTTCAACGAGTTCCGTTCCAACTTGGTAGCCCGCTGGGAATACTTGCCCGGCTCCACGCTTGAACCGAATATTGCAATTTAGTAATTTGAGTATCAAATAATAATGTCGGAAATTAGATTATTATGATACCATATAGTTCCCGACAATTGTAAGTATTAGCCTATTCTTTTTTGTGCGACCTCTATCGCATCGTGTTTTAATTCATCTTCATCCTCTACCGCATCTAATACTTTGTCTGCTAACCACAGAGTGAGAAGTTCATTCTTATCTACCTTGAAATATTCAGCCAATTGTATTACTTGTGTTCGTTTGGCACGTCTGTCACCGCGCTCTATTTTGCTGAACATCGGAGTATCTATTTCAAGCAAGGCTGCTAATTGTCTTTGCAGTACTCCGTGTTGCTCTCTTAACTCTTTTATTCTTTCTCCTAATAACATACTTCTTCAATTTACGAATTTGACATGAGTTAATCGGATTTCATTATCCGCTATAATATGACGAAATCCGTTATAAATTCCGCTATAATTGGGATAAACCGTCATAATCTTCCGTTATGACTATTCTTTTAAGAACCATATCCGCCCTTTTGCATAAATAAGTTTATCGGCACTTAACGCACTAAGTATATCCCCTAATAGTCTCAATTGCTGTTCGTTTGTCTTGACTTGCGGCATTACGTCTTTGACGTACTCATAAATGCTATCACGCTTGGCTCCATCTGTACCAGCATTCTTAAGATACTGCAAAATCATCTGTTTGATTTTTTCCTTATCAAGTCCTTTCTGCTTGGTGTAACCTTGCAGTTGACGAGTAGCTTTAGCAATCCCTAAAGAGATTGTATAATTGGGGGCTTCGCCCTCAATGAGCCCTCTGTTCAATAAATCATGCGCAATGTCCTCATGAATGGTTCTGCCCTTTTGGATGGCATCTAATGATATGCAATCCCACAAGGTCAATGAGTTGTCTGTTTTGAGCAAGTTGGTATATTGTTCATTTATCTCATTGCCATAAATGCGTACCGATACTTTTCTGTTTTTAGCGTCAATTTCATAATCAGGCATTGGAAAATGGCGACGCCATTGTTCATTGAACATCTTCTTTATGCCCCTACTTACTGTATCTATCATGTTGAAATCAACCATTGCCCTGCAAAGACATTCATTGCGAAAATATGCTTGAGGTTCCTCATTCGTTAAAGCATTCTCCAACGTGCCAGGAATAAAACTCCCTGCATTGGAGTAATAGAGGTATGTCGGATTTTCCACGAAATTGATTCGCTGCTGCATCGTGTAGTCTTGATGTGCAATACAATTATGAAGTGCTTCGCGGATGGTATAGTCATCGTATTGCTTCATAGTGTCAGGGAAGAGTGTACCTCCTGGCATTTCACGCATTGTCAGATTTTCAATCTTTGATAAAATCTCATCTACGGTTAATATAAATGGCACGGTGAAGTGTTCGTAATCCACTACATCCTGCTTTTCATCCCGCCTTGTCCAAGTCACTTGTGCAACAGCCGGACGTAACTTGAAAGCAGCTTCATATTTACCAAGAAGGATTATTGCGGCACGAGTAATTCCTCCGTTCTTCATTATGCCACATTTGCTCAAGAATGTTTCCACAGTCCATGCATTTACTTCGGCTTCAGGTATTCGGCTATGTACTTTCTTGAACATCATACGAGCTTTAGCTATGGCAACTTCATCAAGGTCATCAATCGTAGCATCAGGTACGATTTGTGCGGACCAATCCGTTTCGCTGAAAATAGGTTCATCAAGAATTGCACTCATGCGTTCAGTAGTCATTTCTACGAGAGAATCCTCAATTCGCTGCCATGCCTTATTATGCGCAAACACAGGGCGCTTAGGTAGATGTTTAGGAATATGGATAACCCATACTTTACGATTGGTATCATCTGTGATGAACTCATCTATATCCAAGCCTTCTGTTGAAAGATTTACGCATCTTTCTGTCAGTCGCAGTATTGCTTTTTGCTTATCATAATTGTATGTGTCCGTTCCGACAATCTTCAATGTTTTATCGTGTACACCAATCACCAAGTGTCCACCTTCCATATTGGCAATGACAGACACATACGAAATGACATCATCTTTCTCGTCCCCGCAGAATGAGTTCTTCAAATTCTTAAATTCCTTCCACTCGCAATAAGTATTTTCTTGCGGATATTCACGATGTAGATATTGTTGTAGTTCAAGTTCTAACATTGATCTATTTATGCATTTTGGATTACACTGACACACTTATTCAATAATACTTTCACTTTCATCAGAATGCTTTCTCATATTGTCCATTACCATTTTTTTACTTGTGTTGGCATAACAATATACACAGAAATGACGACAAGTATTATACATTCCAATATCTTTACTCACCATACATCCGCAAACCTTGCGTTGTCCGGAATCTTTAACATTTTTCGTATTCTGGGGGATTGGCGGAAGTTCTCCAAACATATCTCTTTCCGGCCATTTCAATGTATGAAGATAATAAACTAATTCTTTATCGTCAGAGAATATGCGTTTCATAAGTTCTCCGTCAATACAACGATTATGTTCTATGCCATAAGACTCTAAATCTATATCTTCTGCACAAGTTGCCATTTCAACATTCCATCCTTGTTCTTTCCAAATGGATCGAATTTTCTGAAGACCTTCAACAATTTCTATTCGCTGAGCATGGTTTGCTTCTGCATTTTCAACATCCTCTTTCGTAAAGAACATTGTTTCTTTTACGAGATTATTTTGAACTTTTCGATATGCTTTTACATCTATAAAGCTGAAAACCAACTTGTCAGTATATCCTTTCAGTTTATTGCCGACATTCCATATTCTTTTAAGCAACTCTCTTGGGCTTATAGATGAAGTGATTATAAGTGGATCAAATCTCCATATCACTCTCTCTTTACCTATCATTTGAGATAATTGCTTAAATGTTTCGATTCTTTCTTCAATAGACGGGACATTTGGCTCAAATCCTTCATTTATATAATCGTTAAGAGTAAATTGAAAATAATAATGAATTCTATGTTCATCAAGTTTGTGCAAATATGGCAATATCGGTTTGGGGTTCTTTGTCCAAAAAACAATAACCTTACAATTCTTAAAAGAAATGTACATTGGCTGTTGATTGAACGGATTGTACCATACACAATAACCTTTTGTCAAACGGTTGAAAAACCATTTGGCATAAAAAGCTGGTATGTCTGTAGAACGACTTGCTGAAATAATAACAGGAGCTGTTGCTTCTACAATCATACCAGAGTCATTCTTTATTGTAATTTTATCTAATATCATAGTATATTAATAATTCTTTTTCAACTTTAGATGCCATTTCCTGTGTAAACACATATGTTAAGGACGTTGGTCCTTTTGCATTTCCTGAAAAGCCTTCTTTCTTGCAAAGATTTATAAAGAAACGAATGTGCTCTTCTTTGTTGCTAGGATATTTTGATGCTGTAAATGACCAATTTTGTTCGAGACGTCTTAATACATTCTTATCTAATCCTACAAAGGACGGAATGTTAGGCAAACGATTTGATATGCTTTGGGTTATAGAAGTTGCTTTATTCATTTCGGGAAATAACAAAGGAGTATCCTGTTTCTTTATTTTGATTTTGCCTTTCTTCTCTTCGTTATGACCAAAATGTCTCAAAATATTTTTTTGTACAGTTTTAGACAAGTTGTTCTTTTCTAATATTGTGCAAAATGCATCATAATTATCTACAGATTGATAGATTTTTAAGGACAACCAAGCTAACTCTTTTTGTTTCTTAGCTCTCTTCGATAGCGTTTCATTAATAGCATCTTCAAAACACTCGTTTATAGGTTTTGATGAAACGGATAAAAACGATTCTAATTTATTTACCAATTGAGTGACTTCCTTGAAGTTTACTGATTTTAGAATAAAAGATAATTCTTCCTTTGAAAACTTACAAGATCGTTTTTCAATTTCTTCTGAGCTGCAATTAATAAAAGATTCTGAATTGGCAATATCATGAGACAAGATTCCCATGTTTTTCCCATATAATTTTTTATATACGAGTGAATATGTTGACATGTTGAGAATATCGGATAATGCCTCCTTATTCATTTCCATATAACCACATAAGCTACCCCACAAGGAAAGAATATAACGATAATTTTCAAATTCTGCCATTTTGCACAAAGCCATACAATCATTGTAACTTTGGCCTTTTAATATAAATGCAGCTATAGATTTGAGTTCAATGTTATCAATTCTATTTATTTCAAAATGGATGGCCGGATCGTTAATAAATGCATGTAAATCATTTATGTATGCTCGTTCTTTAGACTTCTTCCAATTGATTTCACCTATTTGTCCCTTTAATATAGGTACAATGGTCTCCATCACTCCCATATAAAAACCAAGGCGATTAGCATATAACTTTTCTACTGTTTGTTTATTTTTTATTACATAATCGATAACGGCATTAACTAATGGAGCATTAGAAATTGAAATAGTATTTCCATTCATTGAAATATCATTCAAAGTAGATGGGGGTAGACTTTTTTGTAAGACATCAACTGCATATGCTGTTCTCTTTTCTATGTCAGATCGAAGCCTTAAATAATCATCTTTAGTATGTAGCTCCGGAACTTGGGGGAGAAAATAACATCCCCATTTTTTGCATAAAGAGGTGAATATATAATCCCAACAATTTATATTCTTGAGAAATCCTATTAAACATCCTTTAAGGAAATAAAATCTGTTTCCCAATTCATTCTTCAAGTTAACTTCAAATTGTTCTGTACTATTCCTCTCTGTTAAATCAATTTTCTTATATTCATCTAACAAAAAAGATAATTTCTCACCAAAAACAGTTATAGATGAAGGAGTAGAAATAAGACTGGTTAATATGTTGTATATATCTTGAGTAAGCCTTAATTGTACCGCTAAATCATGATTAACAGATTTCTGCTCTCCTAAGAGATATGCATATAATACGCCCTTTTGTTTATCAATAATTCCATCTTCAAATACTCCTACTTCATAATGTGAAATAGACGTAAGTTTCGGAAGTGGTCTTGTTTTAAACTTATTGGCATTTGGGACTATAGAATAATTATTATAGTATTTGATGGATTTATTACTTCGGGTATTTACTAAAGTAATTTTATATGCTTGCTCAGAGAAAAAATAGAAACAGCAATTTGTAGGAGTCAGATTCAGAGTATGAGAACAAATACAAACACCATCTTGTATTTCGTTTTCATAAAAATCTTGAGTTTGTACATCATCTTCAAACTCAATAAGCACTGGATAGTTATAGCGTCCAACGTCGTTAATAGTAAATTGAACTGGATATTTAAATAATACGATAGCGTTAAAAGGCCGAAGTTCCTCTATTTGTTCATATAATTTATACCCACTTAGCCGTTGAACATAATGTGATATAGGCAAAATACATTCAGACTGAAGTAGATTGTCCATATTTAAACTTGATGTCGGTATATAGAATTTCATAAAGTATATATTTAGAATGGTCCATTGGCATCAGTCTCATTCCCTGCATAGATATGGGAATCAGGTGCTGGCAATCTGGGTGCTAGATTATCAGTATATAAAAGATAAAGATTTTCCAACGGACGTGTTGTTGCTACATATAATGCTGACTCTTTTTCAGTCATTGGTTCTATATTCCAGTAAACATAGTTCCTGAATTCATTAAGCCCACAGCATGGAATAAATACATCATTAAATTGTAATCCCTTAGCACAGTGCCAAGTAATTATTTTAGGACTTGTTGATTTGAAATCTATATCCATATAATCGTGTGTTTTCCATTGAACAGGTATGCCTTTTGACACAAAATAGTCCCGAATCATAGTAACTTGATCGTTATAATACACAAGAATACCCACATCTATTAAACCATTATTAACGTATTCTATAATTTTATCAAGTTGCGATTTGGTTTGTATTAAACGTGGCTTTGGACCATGTTTGATACATGCAAATGACAAACGAGATGCGGGACGTATATGTTCACCAACCTTTGCATTTTCGATTGTGAGACGATGGTTAATACACAAATCTTGTGGATGAATTCCTAATTGTTTAGCTGTTTCCTCTACACTTTGGACTGGATGGTTTGGGAATTCCATTATTGATTGATTAGAATCTCCAAAAAACCAGCAGTATTTTCCATGAGCCTTAAAATCTGCAATTTCATCAGCATTAAAGTCCTGGCACTCATCTATGAACATATATGTGAATTGCGGTTTTGAAGAACGTTTCCATTCTTCAAAATAATATACATGGCCTTCGTTTTGTCCAATTTCAGCTAATTCGTCAACAAAAAATTGTTTTAGTGATTTTGTATAAACTATAATTGCATAGGAACTAGTTAGCGTCGAAACTTGTTTGGCCTTCTTTAGAAGAGTCAACGATTTTCCAGAACCTGCAATTCCCTTAACTATTGCGGTTCGTTCTGCAGACATATTGATGATTATCTGCTGGTCTTTGTCTGGTGTAAGATTATCTAGTGCCATAAATCATAAGGTATATTTTTATCTGCTAACGGATTTATTGCACGACATGTTTTTAGAGTATATCCAGCCATTACTTCCTGAGCAAATGATTTATTACAAATTATTCTGTATGCGATTTTACTTCTATCACTATTTTTTCCCCTGTGGGATACATGAAAAATATCTTGCATATAACAACCGGAACATTGGTTCTCGAGGTGGTAACATGCATTTGGCACGATACTTTTATATTGCTGTGAGTTCTTTAAAAATCTATTTATTCCACTATTCATCATTTGTGGATAATACAAACCATTATCTACTTTTGTTGTTACATCAGAAATGATAAAGACTCCATTGGCTTTAAGCAATGGAGAAAAATACGAAACTATCAATTCATACGGATTACTTTTATTAAAAGTTCCACGTTGTACAAACTCATTTATTGCCTTAAACGACATTATAAAATGATACTGCACATTTGACATATTTATAACATCCTGTATTTCCAGTTCAGATTCAATATAAATACATTGAGGATTAATATGGATTTCAAGTCTGAATTCTGGTGCTTTTTCCATCAACTCCGTAAGATGATATAAAAATAATATTGCATCCGGATTTGCATCGTACGCATTTATATTTACTCGTTTTAAATTGGGAAGATTGTCGCTTAAAGCAACAAGTAAGCCTACAATTTCACCACCTGTTCCGCAGCAAAAATCTAACACGTTTATTTCCTGCAAATTATACAATGATTGTTTATATTTATCATTTGTCATTAGAGAGGATATAATACTATAAGCTTCCGCAAAACTTCTAGGAAAATATGTTCCTAGGTATAATTTTACAAATTCGTATGGTTGATCTGGATTATAAACCACCTCCATAGGGCATGGTTCATAGACAGCCTCAAAATCATCAAAGATAATTTTATCAATCCATTTAGGAAGTATAACAGATTTATTATCCATAAAACTTTTCTCTTATCTATTGTCTTCTTTTTGAATTGTCAATATTTGGACACAAATATACAAAAAGGATTGCAGATTCTCGAGAAAATCTTCGAAAAACTGCAATTCTTTTGTGAGAAAGATTGTTTGCCTACAAAACAACGCTATTTGTTATCGTTTTCGTTTGAATGAAGTCATATTATTATCACGCTTCTTCTCGCTCCACGGCAAATCCGAAGACACCTCTCCACCTCCTGTACCGACATGCACTTGTGCCGGGCCTCCGACTGCAAGGGTGAACGCTGCTCCCAATAGCTCCGCTTGTCTTGCGCTTACCTGTTCCTGCGGCTCGAATACTGCATTGACAAACTCCTCGTCCGTGATTTGTCCGTTGAAATGCCTTTGGGCCACATCATAGTCTATTTGGAATTTAGTGTTCTCGAAAAGTTCCTCTCCGACCCGAGTCCAGATGTGGAGTGACGGATTCCGATAGTTTGAGACATTGGTACGTACAAGTTTTGCACCGGATGACAGGCTGTAACGCTGCGGATTGACCTTGCGGTCAAGCAAGCCTATCTGCTTCCGTTGCCTGTCTATGACTGTATCTTTCTCTTTTGACTGTCGCTCGGCGGTTTCCGCCCTGCGGATGGCCGCGTCTATCTCTTTCTGATAGCCGTTCCGTAGTTTCCCGATTTCTGATTTATGTTGTTCCTGCAATCGAACCTTTTCTGCCTGAAGTTCCTTAATCTGTTTATTGAGTTTGGCAATCAGCTCATCCTTGTTCGCAAGTTCCTTTTTTGCCTTAGCAAGGTCTCCCTTGCCGAACCACGACAGTACGGTACTTCTGCCTTCTTTTGCCCGTTCAATGTCTGCCTGTAATCTGGTAATGTCTTCCTCATATTGGATTACCTGCTGCCTGTAATATTCCGAGTTCGTCTGATGCTTGGCGGTAGAGCCGACAATCCCACGTTGCAAACCGAACGGTTTCATGGCCTTGGCATAGCTGTTCTGGTATTCATGTAATTTGGTACGACGCATCACATCGTCCGCCGACAGACGGGGTCCGGACTTCGTTTCATATTTCTTTTCGCCCTCCCGCTTCCTGCGGATACGCTCATCGGTTACAACGGGCACGACTGTGGCGTGCAGGTGCGGGGTCTTTTCGTCCATGTGCAGAACGCAGGACACAAGGTTCTCGTTACCAAAGGTCTCCTTTAGCCATTTGAGATTGGCATCGATCCAATAGTCCAGTTTGCCGTCATTGGCAATTTTCATCATCTGTTCATGTGTTCCGGTCAGCATTACGCGTATTGCCTTTGTCTGGTTCTTGCTGACTTTGCGGCGCAGCCCGACGGTCTCGATGCGGCGCTGTATCGCCTCGGTGCGATTGGACACGCCATCGGAAAATCTGACCAACTCACGGTTGAGATGTGTCCGGTCTGCGTCGGCATTGACCGGCACATAAACCTTTCCCTTGGCATCCTTTCTTTCTATATGGCATGACATTCCACTGTCATTACCGCTGCCACGCTGCAGGTGGCAGACAGCGTATTGTGTATTACTCATATCTGTTCGTTATTTTATTGTTATTCTTGTTGTAAAATCCCGTTAGACAGCCGAAGGCATACCCGGAGCCTGAGGAGTGTCCTCGGTTTATGGGCTTTTTGACTGCCGGACGCGAAGCGGAGGTGGTGAAAATGCCCTAATAAGCTACGGGATTTTACAACCCCATTTTCATGGAACAGCGAGCTGTCCGTTGTGCCTCCTTCATTCCATCTTTCCTGCATCTACCAGTTCGAGTTCAAAGGTGTCGATGAAGGTCTGTAACGCGGGATTGAGTTCTATCATCTTCTGTAGAATCATCTGCGGTGTATCTTCCATCAGGAGGAAGTCGGCGATGTCCAGTCCCCGACTACGCTGTTCATCGGTCGCCATCTTCTCCAACAGATCGGAACAGGTGGCAGATTTACAAATGGACTGTAGCATCTTGGCTTTGCACCGCCATTCACCCGTTGCCTTGAGGTCGGGGAAGAGAACCACATCATGCCCTCGTAGTACCTGCATGGCCTCGCTGTTGAAGCTGCCGTGCATCCCTCCGGTGGCGAGCCATACCAAATCAGGGATGAACAATGCTGCAATCAGTGCTGTTTTCTCGCTTTCTACAATGCCAACGGTTCTTGCCAGAGATGAAGTATCAGCCAGCAGATGCTCACCGAACAGGCATTGTCTCATGTGGAACCCCGGTATCTTTCTTACCGAATGTACCCAGCTGACCTGACTGAATGGCTGCTTGATACGATGTCCGGTTGTTGCATCATAGCCCATAATCTTGCCAGCCCGGACATTACCGTTGACATCAATCTGCCAGAACACAGTCGCACCGTGCCACATCTTGGATGTACCGACCTTGTAGAGATTGAACAGCCGTTCCGTTTTCTCTTTACCTGCCACAATGGTCAGGTATCGGTATAAAGGGTTGATGTCAAACCTCTGCATGGACAGCTCCACCCAAGCATAAGGAAGATAAGGAATCTGTGGCTGTGATTTAGGTGATGATTTTACTACTGATTTTATGACTGTTGATGTAACATTGCCATACCCATCTTGTCCGGTCAAAGTATCCTTGACAGCAGGGTTGTCATGAAAATATTCTCTGGGTGTATAGTGGTAGCCGCAACTGTTGATGTGGTCACACTTGCCCACATTGCCGGGAAACGAAACCTGCCCTTCCTCGTCAACGTACCGGGTAAAACAGGCTTTCCTGCCGCATCCGGGACAGACGGTCTTGCTGCCCGGACTGTATTTCTGGAGATGGAATCTGTATTCACTCATAGCTATCTCTTTTTGATTCCTGCAAACCGAAAGGTTATTTGCAGTCTGCAGTCCTTGCAGTTTTGCAGGATTTTTCCGTTTTCAATAACTCGAAACTGCAAGACTGAAGAAACTGCAAGCTGCAACAGGGGGCATTTCATTGCAGTCTTTGGTTGATTACTCATTTTCATTTATGGAGTATTTGCCGGATCCATACATGACTTTCTCGTAATGTCCGGCTTTCGCTTTCCGCAGAAGACGGCTGTGGCATAGTTCCTTGAGATAGTTCATCACAGTACGCTCGCTGACACCCTGCAATTCTTTGCCTATGGCAATGGCCGTCTTTGTATCAAAAGTATCAGGTAGCAATGACAGCAACACCTTCGGTGGCTCTTCACAGGTGTCGTTCGCCACGAAGGAACGGAGACGGATATATGAATCCTCGAAGTAGTCATTCAGACGTATGGCGGCTTTCACTGATGCCATATCCACAAATTGCAGATGGCTTTCATCGGAAGCATATCGCAAGACCTGAATTATCAGAGCCAACCGTGCTACATGAGTAGGATGTTTCATCTCTCGGCTGTCCACCTCGGCATCATTCTCTATTTGATTGATACGCTCCACTTTCCTGTTCCACCATGAGAAAAAGTATTCCTTGGCATCTCTGGCCATAGACAGCACATGAGGTATCCTTTCTTCCGCTTCGGCTTCATAGTCCAAGGCAAGAACCTTGTTCAATATGTTCTCCCACCGTGTTGCAGCCAAGGAAGTCATCTCCCCGTCATCGTCCCGGTTTATCCACTTTGATATTTCTGGGGACTTGGGCATAACGAACAGGATGCGGTCAAGCAGTCCGTTTTCCTCGAATCCCTTTCTGAGAAGTTCATGTACACGCTTGGTCTGTGTACCCCCGATGATGTTGATGCACGGATGTTTTATGTGGACGGGAATGGCGTTGTTTACCCTTGTCACGTCCAAAGCTCCGCCACTCCATGCGGTAAGCAGCTGTTCTATGAGCTGTCCGTTCGTGTAGCGGTTGGCGGAGTTGAACATGCCCATTATCTCGTCCACCAGAATGACCACGCTTCTCGGATTGTTGTTGTGCGTCAGCATTAGCGATTCGGGTGTGAAGTCGGACACGATGGTACGTTTCAGGACAGGCTTCCTCCCGTTTTCTCCTGCCGCCTTCCATGCTTCCATCTCTGCTGCATACGCCTTGAACAGGGCATAGTCATGCTTCCGTATAGGACGGTATGCCGCCTCCAATGGCGGTGTCTTGCCCAGTCCGGGCCTGCCTACCAGAATGATGTACAACGCACCGTTGCTCTGCCAGTCACCCTTGATACGGATGCGGTATGTGCCGCCCAATGCTGCGGACACGGCCGACAGCATGGACGTTGCGATAAACTCCGTCTTGTAGTTCTCATATGTGGCCATGTCGAGTATGATTGACTGTACGGTCTGCGGAAACACAGCCAAGGGGAAGCCTGTGTCTTCGGTATGCTCCGCCTCCATGCGTATCCGGTTGCACAGTTCAAGCCGGGGGGTCTTCATGTCATCCATTTCTCTTCTTGCAATAGGATGTTACACTCTCTGACTTGCCTCCCGTCTGCACACGGCGCACATCGGACTTGGCATATATGTTCTTGTTGCCGACCTTGACCGGGACAAGATAGCCGCGCTTCGCCCATAGGTTGAGCGTACCCTCGCACACGTTTAACAGCTCACGGACTTGCTTCGTATTCAGCCAGCCTTCTTCCGCTTCGCGCTGCATGGCAGCCTTGTGTTCTTCCTGCTGCGCCATGATGGTGCGCTGCACGATGGATTCCGCAAACATTTCAAGGTCTGTGGGAGTGACTTCCAGTTTTACGTTCGCCCCCTGCTCGACCAGACTTTCAATAGTAATCATAAATATCAGCTTTTGAAGTTTTTGACGGCCATCTTCAAAAGTTCCCTGATGCTCCGCTTCCGATGGCTTATAAAAGAGAAGCACCGCCAAATCCTCGGGAAAAGGATTGACGGTGCAAAAGTATATATGAATTAAAACAGATTGATATATAATGGATTGTCTTAAATTGTCATGACAATTCAAGTCTGTATGACCATATAAAACGGCTTTATTTTACTCTATTCTACCATATCTGTTTCTTTATCCGTGCCGATAATATTTCTGATTGACCCCACTAATGTCTGGAACAACTCCCGGTTCTCGTCACTTTCGATAAGCAGCGCCGACTGGTCTTTGCCGTCCTTGATGACGTGCCTTGTCGTTTTCAGAGACCCGACCGCCTGCCGTATGGCACTCTCGCTTTTCAGCGTCAGCAAGTCCGGGAATTGCAAGGCCAGTCCTGTGCTGTATTCCTTGGCCGTATGCATACCGGCAACCAGGCGCAACTCCTTCAATACATAGAACGGCAGTGCCTGATGGACGGCATTTGTATTGACAGTGACAAAATTGCGGATGCATTGTATTACAGCCTCCTTGTTCTCGCAGTCAAGATATTCCGCAAGTGGCCGCTCCTGTATCTTTTTCTTTCCGGCTGTACGTTGTGCTGTTGTTGTATCAATATTGGTTTCCTCTAAATTTGTTGTACAGGCGTTATTGTCATTGCCAGCCTTCATTTCATCTGTGACGGACTGTAACGCCCATTCACCGATATTGCCTTTCCTAATGGCATCGTTCATGGAAAAATATCTGTCCCAGTCGGCTTTGGTGCGGAAACCGTTTTTAATGGATACATCTATAATCTGTTTGGCAACAAAAGAGCAACTTTGCCTGTCGGCATTATCCACTTTCGGGTGCTTCATCTGCTTGTCTATCATGCTGACCATCGCCTCGAAACTCTTGCCGTAATACAGCCAACTCAGTACAAGCGGTGCCGAAAGGGTAATATGTCGGTACTTGCCGCTAAAAAAGGATTTTACCCTGCCCCATAATGAAACCAGTACCGAATCGTTTGAATTATTGTTTTCCCTTTGCTTCTGAAACGTCTCCACAATCTGTTTTGGCACAGATTCCTCCTTGAACAGCAGGTCTATATCGTTGAAATCATCCTTACTGTCATCGTTCCAGCATAACTCCCATTCCGTTTTGATTTTAGGCAGTTGCTTGAATATGCTCCGGCAGATGGCCAGGTACTGCCTTTCGTCACCGTTTGTCATCAGGCGTGCGAAACGGCAATATTCCTCCCTGTGAGTGTTTTTCCACTGGAGAATATCTGCCTTAAACTGTTCGTATGTCAGTTTATGCTCGTCCATATTCATGCTGCTTTATCGGGTTGAATATAAATAGGGTATAAGAAATGAGGGAAACGGTCAATCCAACAGGTTTACCAGCTCCTTCTTCATCTCGTCATCAATCTTGCGGTATCTGGCGAAAGCCCGGCTTCCTTCCGAATGCCCCGACATGGAGGCAATCAGGTTCGGGTCCTTGACCTGCTTGTAAAGGTTGCCTATAAAGGTTTTCCGTGCCGTGTGGGTGGTCGCCACCTCATATAAAGGCTTTGCCACATCCTCGCGTGTCTTCGGGTCAAGCACCCTGACCATACGGTCGATGCCCACATACTTGAGGATTTCCTTTATCTTCCTGTTGTAGCCGAAGTGAGAAAACCGGGGAAGCGGCGCGTCTTCCAGATCCTTGTACCGTTCCAGTATATCCAGTGCCTTTTGATTCAAAGGAACTCGTACCGTGTTGGCGTGTTCCAGTTTGGTCTTTTGCGGGATATACTCCACACAGCCGTCAACGATGTTCGCCTTGGTCAGCCTGTTCAGGTCGCTGACACGGCAGCCGATAAGGCACTGGAACATGAATATGTCACGGTAGACCGGATAGGTTGCACCCAATCCGCTCAAATCGGCATAGTACACTTTGTCCCGCTCTTCAAGAGTAAGATAGAACGGGTCACCATACATGGGCTGGGTAATCTGGTACTGGTCAAACGGATTGTTTCTTGTCAGTCCGCGCTTGATGCACCACTTGATGACGGTACGGATGCGGTAGAGACTGCCCGACATGCTGTTTTCGGAACGCTTCTGCTCGACATTGCGGCGCAGTTCGTTCTGATAGAATGCCGGGTACATATCCACATACCTGTATTCTTCCTGTATCCAGAACTTGAAGTCCCTTATGTCATCTGCCGTGATGGAGTCGATGCAGAGGTGGAATCCGCGCTGGTGCATGACCTCGTGCCGGAAACGCTCGTAGCGCAGCACCTTGTTGAGATTGTCCAGATGGTGCTTCATGCTGTCGTGCGCAAGCGGAGTCTCGTCGATATATTTTTGTATCTGATATGACAGCAGGTATTCTTCTGCCTTGTTTCCGCCCCTTGCGTTGATGTTGGGATGGTGGTATTCCTCTATCAGCCCTTTCAGCCAGTTGCCGTCCACGCCACGGTGGTATTCCTTGGTGATAAGGTGGGTTATCTGCTGGATGTCCCTGTCGAAGTTCATCCGCTTCTCTTCCGATACCAGGGCCACACGGGGCTTGTACCCCTGCTTCTCCGCGCTCCAGTGGTTGGGATTGATGGACAGTTCGCTTGCAGCCTTGATGTCCACTCCGCCAACATCCCGGACACGGAAATAGACACGTGCCAGATCCGTCACGTTGTTCTTGGCCGATGTCTTTCTGATGAATGCCGTCACTTTCATATATGTATCCTTTTTAAGTTTCCTAATTTATCATTTCAACCAGCTTGCGCTTCATGTCGTCGTCAATGGTGCGGTAACGTCTGAACGCCTTGCTTCCCTCCACGTGTCCCGACATGGAGGCTATCAGGTTCGGGTCGGGTACCTGCTTGTACAGGTTGCCTACAAAGGTCTTCCGTGCCGTATGGCTGCTAGCCACCTCGTACAAGGGTCTTTGCACGGTATTGTAGCCGTGCGTGTCAAGGATGGTGACCATACGGTCTATACCGCAATGCTTCAGCAGCTCCCTTATGCCGAGGTTATAGGTGTGTATAGACTTGAATGGAAGTAATTTATCCGCATTTGCATCATAGCGTTCCAGTATCTTCAATGCCTTTTCATGTAATGGTACTCTGACGGTCTTTGCCTGACACTTCTTTGTCTTCTGCGGCATGTATTCTACAAAGCCGTCTCTGATATTCTCCCTTGTCAGCCTGTAAAGGTCACTGACACGGCAGCCGATATAGCAGTGAAACACGAAAATGTCCCGGATGACCGCCAGTTTGGGGTTGTCACCTAGATCCGCATCGTACAGGATATTCCTTTCCTCTGACGTAAGAAAGAACGGATCGCCGTATGTCGGTTCCTTGCAGCCATAGAGGGCATAGACCTCGTTGTCGGAATACTTCATTTTCTTGCACCAGTGCAGGAACGTACAGAAGAGGTTCATGATGTTGATGACGGTCGTGTTGGACAGCGGCTTGGGCTTATGGTTGATGAGCATACGAGTGGCATAAAATTCGGGATGTTCCTGACGCAGCAGGTATTCATCTGCGACATAATCCCGGAAATCGTTCATCTGTTCCAGTGTGACGGTTTCCACAAAGAGGGTGAAATCTGTGTTGCCCAGTATCTCCCGTTGGTAGTCGTGGTAACGTGACATCTTGCGCTCGAAGCGTATGATGTGCTCCTTGGTTCTCTCCGCACCGTCAAACTTCTCCAAATATTCATGAATACGGCAGAGCAGGTTCGGATGGTTGCGCTCGAAGGCGCGGACAGGGTACAGCACGTCCTCTATGGCCTGCTTCAGCCACTTGCTGTTCGCCTTATCCGAAAAGGTCTTTTCTACCCTCTCGATGATGGCGGCTATCTGTTCGGGCAAGCGTTTCTGTTCGGTGGCAGGTACTGCCGTCGTGCGTCTATAACTGAGCGTGTCCGCATCCCAATACTTGTCATATACGGCAAGGGGAGAAACGACCTTTATGTCCACGTTCTTCTCCCTGACCCGGAAGCAGATGTTCGAGGTCTGGGAATCGCTCTTTTTCAGATATACGGAAACTTTCATCGGCAATGCGTTTTTGATTCACGATGCAAAGGTACAATAATTCCCATACATGTTCCCATATATCCCGAAGAAACTTGAAACGGATTAAAACAAATTAAGATGTCTGTCCCGAATCCGATACCACATAAAACACTGTATATTAACGATTATATTTGCAGTTGTTATGCTTTTGTTTTCATTTTCGAGTTTTCAGAATATATATCAAAACATATATTGCAGTTCCACGCTTTATTTCGTATGGGAACACCGGATGTCCAACCGGGATAACTGGTACTCGCCCGGCTGGGGAAGTAATCTGGATCGTATGTGGGGACTCCCCGCTACGAATACGTTCATGATTAAGATGAATTATTGGTTCAACTTGTAAAATGGAAAATAGGATATGAAATATTGTATATTAGTCATCGTATTATTGCTTTGCTCCTGTTCCGATGTCGATCATTCAGGGGTATCGCTTCTTTCCGCATTGGGGGAATGAGAAGTATTTACTGAAAGAGATCAATGCGGGAATGTTGTGTGAGTATTTTCCTGTACTTTTAGAGTCCAAGGAATTACAAGACCTGTCTCCGGACGATAATCCTATTATTATATGAATTGAAAAAATGAGAGGATGAGTAGGCTTAATTTCACTTCAAAGTCTGAATTTAAATACAACTAATTTGTGTGTAATTTAGCTTGAGATGATAGAGGAATATGTGTGTGTATTCACTTTTGTGTTTGTTCGCCTTTTCTTTGGTGAACCTTGCTATATTCTTTCTGAAAGTGTGAAGCCGGTTTTTTCTCGTTGTTTAATTGCCAGATTTGTTCGTGGGTGTAATTACTATCCGCGGATTGGGATCGGATTGTTGATCCTGATCGTGTTGTTTGTTTTTTTGTGGTTTTTATTTATATTTGCAGCCGAAAAAAATGCTTCTCAATACAAACAAGATTTTGAGGCGAGTTAACCTTGATGTTTAATAAATTAAATCTAAAATTTTAGGTATGGTGAGAGATGGATAGAATAGCGTGTGGGTAATCTCATTTAGATGAGATGTTTTCGAAACAATCTATAGTATAATTCAAGTGCAAAAGAGACTTAAATCTAGTTTTATGAATAATAAATATTACTTAGCAACGGTGCTTTTAGTGTTAGGAGCGTTCTCTCCGTTGTATGGTGTGCAAAATACCCCCCCCCCCCTCCCATAATTATTCTGTAAATCAGGGTGATATAAGATTTACGGGTACCGTTATTGATGAAGCCGGTATACCTGTGATTGGTGCGAACATTCTTGTAAAAGGGACGACAAACGGAACGATTACCGATATGGATGGTAGGTTTACGTTAATCAATGTCCCTGAAAACGCAATCTTGGTGGTTTCTTATATCGGATATCTAGACCGCGAGATTCCTGTGGCAGGGAAAAGTACGTTGGAAATCCGTTTGAAAGAGGATACACAGAAGTTGGATGAGGTCGTTGTCGTAGGTTATGGCGTGCAGAAAAAAGTGAACATGACCGGGTCTATATCGAACGTGAAAGCAGATGATCTATCAGTGATCCCGAGTACAAACCTTTCAAACTCTTTGGCCGGACGTGCGCCGGGAGCTACGATCACGGGTAACTCTGGTTTGATGGGAGCTAAATCCGAGATCCGTATGCGTGGAGGATTCGGTGATCCTTTGTTCGTTATTGATGGGGTGATTCGCGATAAAGAGGCTTTTGACTTGCTGGAACCTTATGAAATAGACCAAATGAGCTTTTTGAAAGATGCGGCTACCGCCTCAATCTATGGTTCCGCTGCAGGAAATGGTGTCGTGTTGGTAACGACCAAGGGAGGAACGAAAAATCAGAAACCGATATTTAATTACCAAGGTTCTTATGCGTTTAGTAAACCGACTCAGGAATTGTTTGCCGACCGTTGGGATGCGATTGATGATTTGGACTATCAGAATGCGGTAGCTCGTTTCCAAGGTACGCCGCTTCCAAATGGCGAGGAGGAGTATGCCTATTTCCGTGACAATAAGATCAACTATAACGTGAACGATTATATTTGGCAGAATCCCTGGAATACGAAACACTCCTTGAGCGTGAACGGTGGTACGGACAAGGTAAAGTATTATGTGATGGGATCGTTCTTGGCCGAGGAGGGATCGTATGTGTCATTGGCGAATAAGAAATTTTCTTTACGTTCGAACCTTTCTGTCGATTTGACCAAGTATATAACCATGAATGTGAACTTGGATGCGAATCAATCGAACGATAAGCGTTTCTACTGGCCTTTCTCAGACGATGACGACCAAGCGGTGTACGATTTATACCGTTGTACCTTCAACGCAATGAAGACAACGCCGTTTTACTCTTACTTAGACGGAACGCCCGCTAACACCATCACGGACTATCCGATCTATCAAGACTATGGTTCTTGGCAGGGATGGAATCCCGTGGATCAAGTGGTTGGAAACCGTTATTTGAAGACACGTCGGCGTAACTTGAACGGTATCGTTTCGTTTAATATCAACCTTGATTTCATAACGAAAGGTTTGAGCACGAAAGTGATGGCCTCTTATCTGGGCCACGATTACAACCGGAAGCGCTTTATGACCTTCCAGAAAAACTATAAATTCCAGCAAGCGGATCCGCAAGGCAATCGTTTCTTGCCGGCTCCATTGAATCTGAATGAATATAATACCTTCAACTTCTCGCAGAATTACGAGAATCTGGAGTATAAGACTAAACAATTGTGGACCGAGCAATTCAACTGGTTCGTGAATTATGCCAATACGTTCGGTAAGCATGATGTGGCAGCCATGGTGGTATTCGAGCAGGCATCTAATGGTGGCGAGGAGGTATCGGCCAAAGGTGAGTCTCCGCTTACGAATTTAGACCAGATGTTCAACTATTCGTCCGATGCTTTGCGGCGCTGGGGCGAGGCGAAGGAGAAGACCGGAGGGCGCCTTTCTTGGATCGGCCGTTTCAACTATACATTCGATCAGAAGTATATCGCCGAGTTCTCTTTCCGTTACGATGGTAACACCCTCTTCCCGGAAGGTAAGCGTTGGGGCTTTTTCCCCTCAGTGTCCGCCGCATGGCGTATCAGCCAAGAGTCGTTTATGGAGTCGACGTCCGATTGGTTGAGTAATTTGAAGATCCGTGCCTCTTATGGTACGACGGGTAACGATATGGATTTGAGCAAGAACCCGGTAGACAAGGTGGATGCGTTCTCTTATTTGCAAAAGTACAAACTGGGTGAAAAATATATCTTCGGTAATAACTTGGCAAATACGATTGTGGCTGGAGCGACTCCGAACTATGCCTTGACATGGGCAACCTCTACTACTTATAATGGTGGTTTGGATTTTGGTTTCTTCAATAATCGTTTGTCTGGAACGTTCGATGCCTTTTATCGGAAAGAGGTAGATATCCTCGGACCGCGTACGGTGACACTCCCAAGCACGTACGGACAGGCTTTGGCTCCGGAAAACTATGCCGAACGTTCTTGGCGAGGCGGTGAGTTGGCCTTGACTTGGATGGATAAGGCTGCGAATGGCGACATTACTTACTCCGCCTATTTGAATCTGGGATTCGCACGTGATCGTTGGGATGTATTGGATGAGGATGCCACTTATCGAGAAGGGGGTAACCTGCATGCATTGTCGAAATTGGGCAAGGCTGAGGGAATCTTGACGGGTCTGATCGCCGATCACTTGCTGACGGATCCGGCTGAGGTGGAAGCCTTGAAGGCGAAAGGTTTCAAGCAATTCGGACGAGATCCCTATCTGGGTGGTATCTTGTATAAGGATACGAGAGGTGATGGCTACTCGGAGGGACCAGACGGACGGATTGATAGCAATGATGAGTATAATTTGTTGAGTGAGAATGGTACGCCGCGTATCAATTATGGTTTTGGCGGTAGTATCAAGTGGAAGGGAATCACGCTGGATGTGCATTTTCAAGGAGTCGGAAAATATGATCGCTTCGTAGGTGGCGTAGATAAAGGTTTCTATCAACATGGTGGTACGATTCGTCCTTATTTCCCGATTTGGACGAGTGATAAAGTGTACGATCCGGAACTTAATCCGGATGGAGTTTATCCACGTATCACGGGTACGAGTTGGTATGAGTCTGGAGCGGGTAATACGAGTTACTGGATGCGTAATGGCGCTTATTTGCGTTTGAAGAATCTGAATATTGGTTACGATTTGCCTATGGCTATTCTTCGTCCGTTAGGAATCACGCATGCTCAGGTATTTGCGAACGCTACTAACTTATTCTGTATTTCAGCTGTGACCGAGTTCTTGGATCCGGAACAGGAATATTATGATTCTTATCCTTTGATGAGAACGTTCTCTTTTGGTCTTAATTTCTCATTCTAAATATAATATAGGAAGATATGAAAATGATTCAATTTAAATACGCGATAATTAGTACAGCCTTTTTGTTAGGTGGAATGACAACAGGCTGTGACACGTTGGATATCGACAACCTAGAGACCTACGATGAGTCTATGGTTTGGGGAGACCTTAATCTGGCTCAGGCTTACGTGAACAATCTGTATGAGGAGTGTTTTGAGGGATGGAGTGTTTCTGCCGACCAAAATTCGGATCAAGTGACGGGTATTCCTTGGTATTTGGGTACGATCACGGAGACCGGGGATAGTTATAAAAAATGGGACTATACCAAGATCCGCCATATCAATGAGGCGATCTTTAAACTGGAGTCTAGCGTGATAGAGGATAAGGATGCTGTGGATTTCATGTTGGGACAAGCCTATTTCATGCGTGCCTATATGTATTATTGGATGGTGTTGCATCATGGTGGCGTACCTTATTTGAAAGTGCCGCAAGATAAAGATAAGGATGATTTGTACGTGAAACGTAACTCTACGCCGGAATGTTTCCAGTTTATGATAGAGGATTTGGATCATGCGATTTCCTTGTTGCCTGCCAAGATTGCTGGTAGTTCCAGTGATTATGGGCGTATAGACCAGTGTTTCGCAAAGTCTTGGAAAGCAAAGACCTTGTTACTGAAAGCTTCTCCTCAGTTCAATCCGAAACGTATGTATGATAACGCATACTGGAAAGAGGCTTACGTGGCGGCTAAGGAGGCGTATGATTTTTGTGTGCAGAATGGCATCGCATTGACTGAGAATCCGGCGGATATTTGGTTACAAGAAAAAGGTCCGGAGGTAATCTTCCCGGTTATTTATTCAAATCCGAACCGTGTCGCTACTTGGGAGTATGGGACGCGTCCGGCTTCCGTGAGCCGTGATAAACCTTATCATAATCCTACTTGGGAATTCGTAAAGGATTTCCCGATGTTGGATGGTAAGCGTTACGACGATCCTACGGGTAAGTATTACGTGGGCGACGAGCAGGCTTTGCTGAAGGCTTTCTGGAAGAATCGCGATCCGCGTTTCAACAGGGCTTGTTTGTATAACGGACGCGAATGGCCGGTTGCTGGTAGACCTGCCGACAACCGTATGTATAATGCCTTGGGTGTGAGCAATGCGGACGATCAATATGGTGTCAATCCGAATGCGGGTGTCAATGCGGCCAACAATGATATTTTTTCTGGAATGTATAATTACAAAGTGTCCGATCTTTCCTTGACACAAGACAAGGTGATGACGTTCGATATTGATTATATCTTGATGCGCTTTGCCGAAGTGATGTTCATCTATGCGGAGGCCGCTAATGAGAACGGGCATTCAGATGTAGCTATCGATTTGTTGAAACAGATCCGCAAGCGTGCGGGTATAGAGGCTGGAGCTGATGGTTTGTATGGCTTGAAGGTGGGTAGCCGTGAGGAGATCCGTCAGGCGATTTTGGATGAGCGTCATATCGAGTTGTGCTATGAGGGACATCGTTTCTGGGACTTGCGCCGTACGCGTAATATGATGATGTTGGCCGGTTGGACAAAACATGGTATCGAGGCGATCGCAGTCAACCCGGATGGCTCGGATATGGACTTGAACATCGCTCGCGACCGGATCGCCAAGAATGAGTTGACTACCGGTGATTTCCGCTACGTAATCCATCAAGTTCCTTATACGGAGGCAGCTGAGCGCCAGTTCGTGATCGAGGAAAGCTTCTATTTCTTCCCGATCAAGAAAACTTACTTGGACGAGAACCCGAATTTGGAGCAGAATAATAATTGGGGAGGTACGTTCAATCCGACTATGGAACAATAATTAATTGATTCTTAGATTGAATAATAAGGAATATGAGCATTAGGAATTATATATGGACGTGCGCGGTGGCTATGGCCTTGATTGGTCCAGTCATGAAGGCGCAGGAACAGATCACGATCGGTGTCATCCAATATGATGTATGCGATATAGACAAGAGCTTCAAAGACCTGCATGAGCAGGGCTTTGGTTCTTGTGAGTTAAATTATAGTGAAAAAAGATTTACGAAGGAATTGGCGGAGCAGGTGAAGGCCGCTTCCAAGAAGCATCGGATCCGGGTAACTACGTTGGTTGGTGTGCCGGGAAGTAAAAGTACGTGGAATTTTCGTCAAGGACCGGCCACGATCGGCCTGGTACCTACCGATGAGCGTTCCGAGAAGTTGGACGTATACCGTAAAATGATCGATTTTTGTGTGCAGGCAGGTATTCCGGCTATGCACTCGCATTTTGGATTTATTCCAGAGGATCCGTCTTCGGTGCAGTATAAGGATTTCATCGAGGTGATGCGTGGCTTGGCTACTTATGCGAAGGAGCGTAATGTCATGATTTATTTCGAGACAGGGCAGGAGACTCCTATCACTTTAATTCGTGCGATCCGGGATATCGGTACGGGTAATTTGTTTATCAATTGTGATTTGGCGAATTTACTAATGTATGGCAAGTCGAACTCCTTGGATGCGGTCAAGTTGTTTGGTAACTTGATTAAGGAGTTCCATGCGAAGGATGGCAAGTATCCGGATCCTGGCAATCCGTATGAGCTGGGCCGTGAGGTACCGATCCCTACGGGCGATGTAGATTTCCCCGCTGTGATCGCTGAGTTGAAAAAACAAGGATTCAAGGGCGCTATAACAATTGAATGTGAGCTGAATGGTACTCGCCATGATTATGTGATCCAAACTCGTAAATATTTGCAAGAGTTGCTGGAACGATAGGCTGCTTAACCGCAATTGTAAGCGGTGTTGAATGCCCATTGTAAGTGCTTTATAATGCCCATTATAAAGAGCCTGCAATGGGCATTGTCGTAATTGTAAGAATTATCGACTGGAGTTGTTATTTTATTAGAAGGAAAAAATTATCTTTGCGTGTATACTGTCTAATTGTTAAAATAGAGGATAATGGAAGAGAAGAAAAGATTGACTCGTTCGGATGATAAGATGATAGGTGGCGTTTGTGCCGGTCTTGCGGAATACTTGGATATCGATCCGACGATCGTACGGATCGTATGGGTATTGATGGTTCTTTTCGCCGGATTCGGTATACTGCTTTACGTCATATTATGGTTGATAATGCCTAAACAACAGATCGGATAAAGAATGAATTTTGAAATATCGTCTTCGTTCAGTCCCACGGGTGACCAACCCGAGGCGATTGCGGCGTTGTCGGAAGGGATCAAGAGTGGTGTCCCTTTCCAAACTCTTTTGGGTGTTACCGGTTCCGGTAAGACGTTTACGATCGCTAACGTGATAAAGGAAGTTCAGAGACCAACCTTGATACTCAGTCATAATAAGACGCTTGCCGCTCAGTTGTACAGTGAGTTTAAAGCGTTTTTCCCAAATAACGCGGTAGAGTACTTTGTCTCTTATTATGATTATTACCAACCGGAGGCCTATCTACCTTCTACCGATACCTATATAGAGAAAGACTTGGCGATCAATGAGGAGATCGATAAGCTGCGTTTGAGGGCTACGGCTTCCTTATTGTCGGGTCGTAAGGACGTGATCGTGGTCTCATCCGTATCCTGCTTGTATGGTATGGCGGATCCTACGGCTTTCGCCGAGAAAGTGACGCATCTGGAACGGGGTATGCGTATCGACCGGGATAAGTTGTTGCGCCGGTTTGTAGACGCCCTGTACGTGAATAATAAGCTGGAGTTCAAAAGCGGCTGTTTCCGTGTGAATGGTGATACAGTGGATATTTTCCCTGCTATCGAGACTTTCGACGGTATGGCGTATCGTATCGAGTTCTGGGATGATGAGATAGACCGTATCTCCTCTTTCAATCCGTTGACAGGCGAGGAGTATGATGAGCAGGATGAGTTGAATATTTATCCTACTAATTTATTCGTGACCACCCAAGATCGTATTAATATGGCGATTGGCCAGATCGATGTGGATTTGGGTACGCAGGTGAATCTCTTGAAGGAGATCGGTAAGCCCTTTGAGGCGAAACGCCTGTATGAGCGTGTCACTTTTGATCTGGAAATGATCCGGGAGCTAGGGCATTGCTCAGGTATCGAGAACTATTCCCGCTATTTCGACGGACGTGCGGCGGGAGATCGTCCTTTCTGCTTGTTGGACTATTTCCCGAAAGACTTCATGCTTGTCGTAGACGAGAGCCATGTGACGATCCCGCAGATTCGTGCGATGTATGGCGGGGATTATGCCCGGAAGAAAAACTTGGTGGAGTATGGTTTCCGTTTGCCCTCGGCGATGGATAACCGTCCGCTTACCTTCGATGAGTTCGAGTCGTTGACGCCTCTAGGCATTTATGTGAGCGCTACTCCCGCCGATTACGAGCTGATAAAGAGCGAGGGAGTGGTGGTGGAGCAGGTGATACGTCCGACAGGCCTGCTGGACCCGATTATCGATGTCCGCCCTTCATTAAACCAAATCGATGACTTGATGGAGGAGATCACGCAACGCTCGGCGAAAAACGAGCGGGTCTTGGTGACTACCTTGACCAAGCGTATGGCGGAGGAACTGACTACTTATATGACCCGCATGGGGGTACGATGTAACTATATACATAGCGATGTAGATACCTTGGAGCGGGTACAGATTATGGACGACCTGCGGAATGGCCTGTTTGATGTGCTGATCGGTGTCAACCTGCTACGTGAGGGGCTGGATTTACCGGAAGTCTCGTTGGTCGCTATCTTGGATGCGGATAAGGAAGGCTTTTTGCGTTCCCACCGATCCTTGACACAGACAGCCGGGCGTGCCGCCCGAAACGTGAACGGAAAGGTTATCTTCTATGCCGATAAGATCACGGCGAGTATGCGACAGACCATGGACGAGACCAATCGCCGGCGGGAGAAACAGATGGCTTATAACGAGGCGCATGGCATTACTCCGAAGCAAGTCATGAAAAACAGTGTATCCATGCTTGCCGAGAAACAACAAACGGCGGAGCCTTACGCTTATATAGAGCCGGAACCAAGCTTGGTAGCGGACCCGGTCGTGCAATACATGAACCGTACGCAGCTTGAGAAGGCGATCGAGCGGACTCGCAAACAGATGACAGAGGCGGCGAAGAAACTGGATTTCATCGAGGCTGCCCAATTCCGTGACGAGCTGGTGAAATTGGAGGATTTACTGAAAACGAAAAAGGATTAGCTTATGAGAAGGGGAATGCTACTGCTCGGTTTTTGGATGTGTGTATGTATGGTGTTTTTAGTGAACGCCCAAGAGCATACATCCCGTAAGTTGTATTGTACGGATGAGGATCGTGCTATTTTCGATCGGTATTGTACTCAGATGGAACCTAAGAAGTCGTTACCCCTAGACGAGCTAATGATCCATACCGCCCTTTTCTTCCGGGGGACTCCTTATGTCGCCTCTACCTTGGAAAAGGAGCCGGAGGGCTTGGTGGTCAATCTGCGGGAATTGGATTGCACCACATTCGCGGAGACCGTATTGGCTTTATCCCGTACCCTGCGAGAGGAAAAAACTACCTTTGAGAACTTCTGTGAGAATCTACAACGGCTCCGGTACAGAGAGGGTACGATAGGGGATTACACGGATCGTTTGCATTATATGACGGACTGGTTCTATGAGAATGAGCGAAAAGGAATCGTGAAAGATATGGGGAGGGAAATCGGTGGTGCCTCCCTACCTTTGGATTTATCTTTTATCTCTACGCATCCGGATAGCTATAAGCAACTGAAGAACCATCCGGAAAGAGTTCGAAGGATGGCCGATAAGGAAAAGGAGATAAACCTACGTCCTTATTATTATGTGCCTAAACAAGAGATCGACAAATGTTCGTTCAGAATCAAGAATGGCGATATCCTCTGTTTTGTTACTTCTATCAAGGGGCTGGACGTGACGCATGTCGGGATCGCCTATTGGAAGGATGGACAACTGACATTTATCCATGCCTCTTCTTCCGCTAAAAAGGTAATCATCCAAGCATCCTCCTTACGAGATTACGCCGAGGGGATAAAGAGCTGTAAAGGGATATTGGTAGCCCGCCCGCTATCTATTCATTGAAATAACTCGAAGGCAAACTTGAATCCCATGCTTTGGTAATGCCAGCGATCGAATCCGGCGAATATCCCGATATTAAAGATATGGTTCCCGATCCCGTATCCGACTTCCGTATAGCTAGGCAAGACCGGTGTCCATAGCTGGCTCCAATAAAAACGTTCGGAGAGGATATAGCGTGAGGCCGTTTGCATGAACTTTTTCGTGGAGTTGATGCGGAGGATCTTGAATAAGACAAAAGGGCTTTCATACATGAAATGCGCTTGTATATACTTATCGGAGGCATTGAACCACTCGCCTTTCAGCAGATTGAAGACTCCGCCGATCTGATCATCCCATGTATCGGGGAAATTCCTGCGGGTGAAATACCTAAAGTCCGCGAAATAGGTAGACTTCTGTTGCGTATAAAGACCGGCGCTGATATGATAGTTCAATCGTCTGCATAGGCCAAGCATAAGGCTTTGATGCACGTCCGCCTCTATACGTCCGTAATCTCCCGAGCTTTTCCCGACTCCGGGGATACCTCTCGCTATTTCGATTGATATCGTGGGATAGTAAGAATAGACATACTCCTTCCGGTATCCGTCCATGCGATAATATTGGCGGGGGGTATAGGAGAAACCGAGCGTGGGCGTAAAGTCATTATAATTTTGGCTGAGTATTTCCTCTACATCATCCCCGGGATCGATCTCCACTCTCTTTTTAGAGGGGATACGCCGGTGGTAAGTGATACCCGTCGTTAATTGAAACCCATTGAATAACTCGATGGAGTTTTTTATTTCCGCATAGTAATGCTTGAAATACTCAAGGTTTAAATCATCGAAATTGAAGGTGGAATCCTTCAATTCCTCATTGATCTTTTGGGTGATCTCGGAAGAATAACTCTCATTACTGTTTCCTACTTCTACCGATAAGATTCCCCGTTTCTGCGGCGAGTATTCCCAATCGCCTCCGACCTTGAAAAATATCTGCTTGCGCTTGAATACGTAACCAATCTCCGGACGGAAACGAATTTGTTTGTCACGGGCGAATGTCTTGCTGATACGGAATCGCTGTTTGTAAGTGATGCCGTTACGGGCGGAATAACCCAATTGGAACGGATTTAGAAAGCCGGAATATTTAATACGGGTCGTTTTATAATCCATATTGACCGTATTCGTCAACTGCTCCGTTAGCTTAACGTACTTCTGGAGATCATCGGCCGTATCGATTTTACTTATATTCTGCTCTTGGGCTTTACTATATAAGTGGGTTTCATCCGGACTCAAGGGATTGTCACGATGGATATTCCAATACGTGGAATCCCTGATAATAGGAACCGTATCGGACGAGAGTTTGTAATAATTGGTCAGGTCCAAGGATTTCCACTTATGGCTTTCGTTGTCCTCCTCCACCCATTCCACTTCCTGATACTTAAAGGAAGAATGGTAGGTGGTTGCCACCGCGTTTCCCAATACCCTGTATCGGAGGAATAGATCCGCCTTCTCGGGTAGGATGAACCGCCTGAAATCCCGTCCGTAGCTCATGACTAGGTTGAATTCGGCGAAAGAGTAACGACCGTTCATATCGATCTTGTCGATCGTCCATGACTGGTCGATGACATATAGATCCCCGCATACCAATTTCTGGCTCCATTGCTTCGGTAGGAAACGGATTTTGTAAATCGTCAAGCCGTTGATAGTCTCCAGCCCTTCCAAGTTGAACGTATAAAACTTAAAAGCGTTGCTAGCTATCGGCATGAAGATAGCATCATCGTAAGCGGTAGGGGAGTATACGTTCAAATTCAAGAAGGCCAAGGCCTCCTGCTGCTTTTTCCCGTTGGGTATGCTGTTTCCGTTGACCGCCTTTAGATCATGAAGATAATTCTGCGGGGCGTTAAATTTAGATTGGCTGACCATTTCAAAAAGCATATCCTTATTTTTCCGGTCGATAGGAAAGATATGATGGGCGAGACGTATTAACATATTTTGTTTTAAAATTTCTGTACGTCCTTTGATATAAATCTCAGCCTCGTATTTCGATACCGTATTTTGGTATTGGGCCGCTTTTTCGATGACAAGGTGCATGATCGAGTCCGCCCGTTCTCTCGTTTCTCGATTCCCCTTGCCAAAAGACAGGATCTTATCACTATAAGTATCAGTGCTCTTTGCGAAAATACTTATAGAGATTAAAATCAAGGTAAGTATCGAATATAACTTTTTCAACGATTTTACATTCTTTCCAGACAAACATAATGAATAAATTTCAGTTTAGACGTGAAAGAAAGTAAAATGTTACAATATGGTGTAATTAATCGTACAAAAGTTTTTATTTTTTCAAAAGAAAAATCGTATATTTGTGCTTCATAAGTATGTTATATAGCAGTCGTGGTTAAACAGCAAAAAGAAGAGGTCGATTTATCGGCCAGTTTATCAGAGGTGTGGAGGGTTCTGACTGATAAGGAACGTGAGATCCTCCGTAGTAATTCGACGATCCAGCATTTCAAACGTAACGAGTTGATTTATTGCGAGGGCGACGAACCAAAGGACATGATGTGCTTGTTAAAGGGTAAAGTGAAGATTTACAAGGATGGAGTAGGTGGCAGAAGCCAGATTATCCGAATGATTAAGCCTGTGCAGTATTTTGGTTACCGGGCTAGTTTCGCTCAAGAAGATTACTTGACGAACGCTTCCGCATTCGAGGCTTCTACGGTTTGCATGATTCCTATGACAGTGGTTACGGGCCTTTTAATGAGCAATCCGAATTTGGCTATGTTTTTCATCCGACAATTATCCATTGATCTCGGTATCTCGGATGAACGTACGGTTAACCTTACGCAAAAACATATTCGTGGGCGATTGGCTGAATCTTTGTTATTCCTGAAAGATAGTTACGGGCTGGAAGAAGACGGTGCTACGTTAAGCATCTATTTGGCTCGTGAAGATCTGGCAAATCTATCTAATATGACTACATCGAATGCTATTCGCACGTTGTCCACCTTTGTGGCGGAACGTATCATTGCTTTAGACGGTAGAAAGATTAAGTTGATAGATGAAGATCGGTTGAAGAAGATCAGCAAGATGGGATAATTAGATTATTGATCGTAAAAATAAGAAATAAAGGGGCCTTTTTAGTAAGGGCCCCTTATTTTTTATAGGATCGCTTGGCGTAGACGTACCAAACGTGTCAAAAGATCTTCCAATAAATCCAGTTTTAGCATATTGGCCCCGTCGGATTTGGCTTGGCTTGGTTCCGGGTGGGTCTCTATAAATAGGCCATCCGTGCCCACGGCTATCGCGGCTTTCGCTATCGTCTCGATAAGGGCGGGTAATCCACCGGTCACGCCGGAGGTTTGGTTCGGTTGCTGCAAGGAATGGGTTACATCCATAATGACTGGGAAACCGAATGTTTGCATTTGCGGGATACCCCGGAAATCGACAACAAGGTCGGTATAGCCGAATGTCGTTCCCCGCTCGGTGATCATGACATTATCATTTCCTGCGTCCACTACCTTTTGTACGGCGAATTGCATGGCACCCGGCGAAAGGAACTGTCCTTTCTTTATATTGACGATTTTCCCGGTCTCGGCCGCCGCTACCAATAAATCCGTTTGGCGGCATAGGAAAGCCGGGATTTGAAGGACATCGACATATTCGGCGGCCATGGCAGCTTCCGTTGTCTCATGGATGTCGGTAACGGTGGGAATATTGAACGTCTCGCCCACCTTCCGTAAGATCTTTAACGCCTTCTCATCCCCGATGCCCGTGAAAGAATCTAGACGGGAGCGATTCGCTTTCCGATAGGAGCCTTTGAATACATAGGGTATATGCAGTCTTTCCGTGATACCCACTATTTTCTCGGCGATACGTAACGCCATATCTTCCCCCTCGATTACGCAAGGACCTGCCATCAAGAAGAAGTTCTCGCTTTTATTTAGATCGTTTATTGTTATCATAGCTGATTATTTAGAATTCGCATTGTTGTCGCTATTTTTTCTTCGGTCGGTAGAGTGGCGTCTATCCAATGAATCTCGCAACCCCGGCGTTCCATGCCCCGGAACCAAGTCATTTGCCTCTTGGCGAATTGATGGATAGCTATCTCGAGTTGCGAGACCATCTCCTCAAAAGAAAGTTCCCCGATAATATATAAAGTAAGAAACTTATATTCCAATCCGTAATAGATCAGGTCCTCCGGTTTAACACCCGTAGCCAAGATCGTACGAACCTCATCCACCATTCCTTCGTCCAACCGGGTCCGCAAGCGTCTGGATATTTTTTCCCTACGTAATTCCCGGTCGATGTGGATACCGATGATCAGGCTGTTGATCGGATTATATTCATTTACGTCTGGTGCCTGAGTCTTATAATACTCCTCGATCTCGATCGCACGGATAGCCCGCTGGGCGGTGTCCACGTCCGTCTTATTATGTAATATCTTATAAGAGGCGAGGATGGTTTCCAGCTCCTCCAAGGTTTTATTCCTCAAGGATTCCCTTAGCTCAGGATTTTGAGGCACGTCTAATAGCTTATATCCTTTTAATACGGCCTCTATGTACATCCCGGTTCCTCCGCATAAGATCGGGAGTTTACCCCTCCGTTTCATATCCTCATAGACCCGGAAAAAGTCATGCTGATACTCAAATACGTTATATTTATAGCCGGGCTCGCAGATATCGATCAAGTGATAGGGGATTTGTTTTCCATTCACGTTGTAATCGGCCAAATCCTTACCCGTCCCGATATCCATGGAACGATAGATCTGCCGGGAATCAGCGCTGATGATCTCCGTATCCAACTGGGCGGCGAGAGCGGCGGCGAAGGTCGTCTTTCCAGAAGCCGTAGGCCCTAGAATCGTGATAAGTTCATATGATTTCATGATACAAACGTACGAAAAAAAAGGCCATCCTCAAAGAGGATAGCCTTTTCTATGTAGAGTGGTAATAAATTACTTACCAGCGATAACGCGAGCCATCTCACAAACTTTGTTTGAATAACCCCACTCGTTGTCGTACCAAGATACGATCTTAGCGAAGTTAGAATCCAAAGAGATACCAGCTTTAGCGTCGAAGATAGAAGTGTTAGCACAGCCACGGAAGTCAGTTGAAACAACTGCGTCTTCAGTATAACCAAGAACACCTTTCAATTCGCCTTCAGAAGCTTCCTTCATTGCAGCGCAGATGTCAGCCATAGAAGCCTCTTTCTCAAGAACTACTGTCAAGTCAACAACAGAAACATCAGAAGTCGGTACACGGAAAGCCATACCTGTCAATTTGCCGTTCAATACAGGTAATACTTTACCTACAGCCTTAGCGGCACCCGTTGAAGAAGGGATGATGTTCTCAAGGATACCACGACCACCTCTCCAGTCTTTCTTAGAAGGACCGTCTACAGTTTTCTGAGTAGCTGTAGCAGCGTGAACTGTCGTCATCAAACCTTTAACGATACCGAACTTGTCGTTCAAAACCTTAGCGATAGGAGCCAAGCAGTTAGTAGTACAAGAAGCGTTAGAGATAATGTCTTGACCTGCGTAAGTTGTATGGTTAACACCGTAAACGAACATAGGAGTAGCGTCCTTAGAAGGAGCAGACATGATAACTTTCTTAGCGCCAGCTTGGATGTGCTTGCGAGCTGTCTCGTCTGTCAAGAAGAAACCAGTAGACTCAACAACAACGTCAGCGTCAACCTCGTTCCATTTCAAGTTAGCAGGATCCATCTCAGCAGTTAAACGGATCTTGTTACCGTTTACAACCAAAGCGCCGTCTTCTACAGCTACTTCGCCGTCGAAACGACCGTGTACTGAGTCATATTTCAACATGTATGCCAAGTAATCAGCATCCAAAAGGTCGTTGATACCTACAACTTGAATATCGTTGCCAAAGTTAGCAACTGCAGCACGGAACACCATACGTCCGATACGGCCAAAACCGTTAATACCTAGTTTGATCATTGTAATAAAACTTTTTATGGGTTTATTAATAATAAGTCTTTATTTTTATCTCTTATCCATCGCAAGGAGTAGATATTCATTTTATCCTTGCTTTAACGACTGCAAATGTAGTCATGTTTTTTGTATTGAGCCTTATAATATAGCGAGAAAAAAACTGCCCTCTAACATAAATTAATTGTTGGAGGTTATTTCTTTTTCTTGAATAAGAGATTTGAGAACCATTTTTTCGCTTTTTTGATTCCCCACGTCATAATAAATGGTTGAGCGAGATCCCAAGCGATGGGAATCATGCCTTTCGCTATGGATAAATAGTCTGAGATCCCTAAAGCGATGGAGGGTTGTCCGGCTGTTACGGGAGCTGTGTTCTTGTCGTTTGTTTTTGTCGTTGACTTATTGCTAGGGAAAAGGAGAGACGATAGTCCGGATAACAACAAACTTCCGGCGTTCTCCTGTATATAAGAGAAATCCTCATTCAATTTCTGTTCCTGCCGCTTACATTGTCTCTGTATGCGTTCTTTGTCAGAAATCAGTTTCTCCAGTGGGGTTTGCTGGTTGTTCATCGTTTGTCGCGTTATTTTTATCGTCATTCGCCGTCATGGCGGCTATTACCTCATTTAATACTTTTGTGCTGATCCTGTCCCTATTCATTATTATAATGCCGATAAGTAGCAGGTACAAGACCGCCACGATACCGAATCCGAACCCGGAGGAGCCGAGCCAATCCCCTAGGAAGAAGCCCAAGGCCAAGAATATGAACAAGATGGCGAAGAATGCCAAAAACAATAATATCAAGCCATATGAGAGAACGGCTATGACTTTACCCGTTCTCTCATATGTACTCAACTTTAGGAGCTCAAGTTTTAACTCCACATAAGCCGATACATCTTCTTTCAGCTCACGGAAGACTGTTCCTGAATCTTTCTCCATACAAAGCTTATTCAGCTACGATTTCTTCTGTTGCCTGTACTACTTCTTGCTTTCCTTCTTTATATTTGGCAAGAGCGGAGTTAAAACCTTCTTTTACTTTTCCGACAACACCGTTCAATTCTTCCAGTAATTGTTCTCTCTTATCTGTCGCTGCCAAATAACCTACAGCGGCACCAACAGCCGCGCCTACTACAAGGCCAAGTAATAATTTTGAATCTACGCTTTTCATAACTTTTTCTTTTTAGAAGTTTCCACTAAGATAACGTATTTATTTGGATTAAGGTTTATCCTTGTCTTAACTTTTGCTGTTAAAAAAAGTTATCCTTTTAAGACCTTCACGGCAACCCAGTTATTTCTTTCGTTATAAGAATCTAATTTCAGCCCGTTCTTCTGACATTCTGCTTCTATCGCCGGGATATCTTCTACATAAAAGCCGCTCATAAATAGGATGCTTCCCGGTTTCATACTGTTTGTATATTGACAAATGTCATTCAGGAGGATGTTCCGGTTGATATTGGCAAAGACGATGTCGAATAGTCCGAATTCCTTGATTTTCTCGGCGCCGCCCAAGGCAACTTGTATGTCTTCGGTATGATTCAGGCGGATATTCTCTAGGGCGTTGTTATAAGCCCATTCGTCGATGTCGATGGCCGCTACCCGTTTCGCCCCTTTCAGCCGGGCCAAGATGGCCAGCACGGCTGTGCCGCATCCCATATCCAGTAACTCCTTGCCTTCTAGGTCTAGTTTCAGCATCTCGCTTATCATCAAATAAGTCGTTTCGTGATTGCCGGTACCGAAAGCCATTTTCGGGTCTATTATTATATTATATGTATAACCGGGCTCCGCCTCGTGGAAGGAGGCACGGATGATGCATTCGTTTCCGATCCGGATCGGTTTGAAATAATTCTTCTCCCATTCCTCATTCCAGTCCTTGCTTTCTACCCATTTGGAGGTGTAATCGATCCGGGTATTCTCTAGCGGAAAGTCGGCCAGTTTATCATCCAATGTCTTTTTGTCGTATAAAGCCTCGGATATATATCCCAGCAAACCCTTCTCGCTTTCCGTAAAGCTCTCAAAACCGATTTCCCCCAACTCGGCGGCCAGCACGTCATTGATAATCTCTTTCTCGATAGGGGAGGTGTATGTGAAACTAAGTTCGTAGTAGTTCATGTCGTATCTTTTTGTTTATTTTCTATATTGTCCGCAAACATACGAAAAAATCTGTTGCCTATTCAAATATCACGAAGCCTAATACAATTCCGCATATTCTTTCTCCGCGTCGAAGCAGGGGCAAGCCTTGCGAATGTTGGTGCTGAGTTGATAATGTCCTAAGATACGTGCCGATGGGTAATCACGGCGTAGCTGCCGCAAGAGATCGAGCAGGGTACAACGCTGGGCGTAGGTGCGGGTATCAGCGGGAAGACCCCGCTCATCCAATCCACCCTCGTAGCAAATACCCAGACTGTGATCGTTCCAGCCCGAGGCGTGTGCCCCGATCTGGTTCTCCGGCCGGCAGCGGTGCAGCTCACCATCCCGGGTGATATAGTAATGATAGCCGATGTCGGCGAACCCACGATCCTTGTGTGCGCTCCGAAGCGCTTCCACTGGAAAATCTCGGTCGTAGCGGGTTGCGCTGCAATGAATTACAAGGAGGCGAACCTCCCTGTAATTCTGGTAAAAGCAATATTGTTTCATTTTTATTCTTTTTTTTGTTTGTGTGTTACTTTTCTCTTGAAAGAAAAGTAACCAAAAGTTCAAGGCTGACGCGGACGGGCTACTCGTCGGCCTTCGCTCGCTGTCGCGTCCCAACTCGCTTCGCTCAAACAGGGACGCTCCTGTCGCTCACTTCGGCCGCCTCGCTTTACGCCCGCCCGCTAAGGCCGGATGGAGAGCCGTTCCCGGCTCTTTGAGGAGAGGCCGGCCCCTTGAGAAAGACTGTCCTTCTGGGTAGAGGGTGTCCTCTTTTGGGGAGGTTGTCTTCTTTAGGGAGTGGGAACGGGTGGGGGAGGCTTGCTAAAACAATTGGCAAGCTTGCAGGCCGAAGGCCCCTGCGATGGCGGTAGCAACAGCGATGATCACTTTGAGAATGGTACTCCAAACAGACTTCTTCATGATAATTAATAATTAATAGTGAACAATGAATAATGAATAATGATATCCCGGCTGATATAAGAGGAAAGCGACGCTTTCCTTCGGACGGCCTCAGCGGACGGGCGTGAAGCGGAGAGACCGTAGCGAGCGCCCGGAGCATCCCTGTTTGAGCGCAGCGAGTTGGGATGCGACAGCGAGCGCAGGTCTCGAAGTAGCCCGTCAGCGTCAGCCTTGACCTTTTGGTTACTTTTGGGTCAAGCCAAAAGTGACATACCGATTGGGTACAAGCCAAAAGTGACACGCTAGATCTCGTCAGGCGATTCCGAGTCGTCCCCTCCGGAAGCGGGCTTCTTGCTGATATCGACAGAGGTTTCCCCGGCCTTCTCCGCACGAAGCACGGCTTGCTGAGCCTTGCGACTGGCCACCGGCTGGAACTCTAGTCCGGCGAAGATGTTCTTCAGGTCCTCACCCGGTATATACTGGATGTTGACACCGGTGATGTTTGTAGATGTGAATTTCTCAAGACTCTCCGCCCCCTCGTTGAGTATCTGTAGACGGAATTTGCCTAAATCGCCGAAATCCACCTGCTTTCCCTCTTGGAGGGCATCAAGCAGGTTCTCGACGGTGGAGATCAATACCGCTACCACGTCCGCACGGCTGACGGTGGTTTGCATGGATACCCGGCGGCTCAGTTGCTTGAGCGACAGCTCTCCATTGACCTGTGCCGTGGCGTACGCTTTCGCCGGCTCGTCTTTCTTCAAGGGGTTGGGCCGAAGGGCCACACTGTAATTTAATGCCATAGTTTTGATAATTAAAAATTGATAATTGATAATTGAAAATGGGATCGATCTGTTTTCGATTACGAATGTACGACTTCCGGTTTCCTCCGGAATGAGTCTCGTAGAGGCGGTGTGAAATCGAGGGGAATAAGGTGATAAAAGATGAATATTAGTGGATCGGATCGTTGCCGGATTCGTACTTTTTCAGTATCTTTATTCCTGTAAATGAATTGAAAAACACCTATTTTATGCAAACAAACAACGAATATCTGGATGAGTGGCCGGTGCGCCCTTATAGCAAACGGGAGTTGGCCATAGCCTATGCTCCCGATATCAGTCCGTGTTCCGCTCTTAACCGCTTGGCGGGATGGGTCCGACATCATCAGAAGCTCAGCCATGAGCTGGATGAGACGGGTTACCAAAACCGGCAGCGGATTTTCACCTCCCTGCAAGTGGAACTGATCTTTCGCTATTTGGGCCGTCCTTGAACGAGGATCTTCCACGTTCGCTTTCGCATGCGTATATCGGCATCGCTTCATGCGTATATTGACGTTAGCCCACACGTATATCGGCGTGGCCCTGTACGGGCGTAGGCGTGAGGCGATGCCGGTGTACGTGTGGGGCGTGCGACTTATGCGAGTAATGCAAATAATGCAAGTAATGCAGTACCTGTTTTCCCACACACGTGCGTACATACTTAAAAGAAGAGGAAGAAGAGGGATTATGTTTTCTTATAATCCCCTCGTTTTTCTCCCTTTCGGACGATTCCCTGTTTCTGCCAACGTTGCAAGCAACTGCATGCGGTGTTTTTGGGTATCTTCAGCTTCTCGGCTTCTTCCAAGAGGGATTGATAGGTGAAATCCGTATCCAAGGTGATGAAGAGACGTTCTTGGTCGGCCATGCCCCGGTTCTTCACCTCGTTGGCGGGAAGGAACGAGAGTATGTGTACGGCGTGTAGGTACATAGGCTCGGCCAAGGAAAGGACCGCTTGGAAATCATCCTCTTGGATGGAGAGATCCCAGCGGGTGATGATCCCGTCCTTGATATTGTCGGAGCAGGTCTGCGGGTCTGGTGTGAGCCGGGGCGACTTGCGCAGGCTGGCGGCGAAGTCTCCCGCCTCCTCGCATTCCCCTGTTATTCGCAATAGGGCGACGATCGATAGGATACGTCCGATATTGATGGCCATCCGTACGACGGAGCTGTTCATCTCGTTGCCGGTACCCTTCCGGGAGCGCTCGAACAAGGTTTGGAACACCTCGTTGAAGGAGACGATTTGCGCGTCGGTCAAGCGAAGCGAGATCACCCCCAGTTTCTGGATCTCTCTCAAGTGAGCGATCCAGTCCTTGCCCAATTTCTGGAACTCCAGCGACGTGTCGGTCCGCTGTAGACTGAACTGGTTGATCCAGTGAAGTACACGGGGCATATAATAGAACATTTGCCGGGAGAACAATCCGTTCTCGCTGGAAGGGATCAGCGGCTTCACCTGCCCGGGCGTCCCGCTTATCAATACCGACAGGTGGGAGTGCCGCAGCTCCCGATACTCCCGGTCTGTCCGCCGGTTGTAACTGAGCGGGTCGTGATCGAACGAGCTGCGGATCACCTCGCTCCAATGGCCATAATCCGAGGCGATGGAGTTGCTGACCATGTCCGCCTCGGTCTCGCAGATGATCCCCACGCCGCCCGAGTCGATGATATTCTGCAAGATACCGGTACCGGTGTTGTTGCCGGAGAATATAAACATACGGTTGAGAGGCATTTCCGGTTCCTCGGCTTTCGCCTTTTCCCGTCCCAAGGAATTGAAGGAGGTCATCTCTTTCTTATACCTTTTCATCTCCTCCGCCACGGTCGCCCGGATCTCGTCGTGGATCGGTTGCACGAGCATTCGCGTCCATGCGAGCACGCCTTTTCCGGAGGCGGGAGGAGCGACGACGAAGGTTTGCAAACTGGAGAAGAACCATTTGCCTCCATATAGGAACCGCAGCGTCTGGGCGAGCGAGGCGCCCAAGGTGGTGAGCCCGCCGAGGAGGAGTACGTCCCGTTGCTCCCGGCTCTGTCCGAACGCCATGATCTGCCGCAACATCCGGGGCCACTCATGCCCCTCGGGGAAGAAGGGCAGGTGGGTGAACGGATCGACCTGCTCCTCGATCTCGGTCTCTACATTATTATCGCGCGCACGTGTGTGGGAAAAAGGTGCTGCATTATTTGCATTACTTGCATTACTTGCGTGCGTATCGCAGGGGCGGCTTGGAGGTTCCAAACGTACGCCCGCCAGTTCGGCCAAGTGGAAGGCCGTACCGAGGTGTATCCTGTGGTCTCCCTTTTTCAAGGCGTTGGAGAAAAGCCGTTCGGCCTTCTCCCGGTTAAACTTCACCGATAGGGAACACAGGGCGATGAACCCTTCTCGTCCTGCCTCGCCGCAATCGTTGGCGATGGCAAACGCCAAGCGCACGTATTCACAATATCCGGGGGCGATATCTACACCCGCCGAACGAACCGCTTCTACTAAGCGGGATAAACTGTCTGACATGTAATTTATGATTTATGAGTTAGATTTCAAATCCTAAAAAGTGCGTTGGGATCATGACATAGGAAACAGGAGCGGACGATGTCTTTGCCGCTCGGGTCTACTTTCTGGGAGCCTCGCGTCTCTCCGTCGCCATACACATATTCCACGTAGTTCATTACGCCTAGGATATGCTCGGAGATATAGGCGGGTGTCTCGTTTCCGGGATGTTCCGGATAGGGGACGAAAGCCTTTACGCCTCGTTCGCTCGGGCTGATGAAGCAGAGGGCGGGGCATAGGTAGGCATCGTCGAACAGCTGTCTTCGGAGAGCTTCCGCCTCCGCAGTAGAGTCCAATCCGTCTACATCCACTACTACCAATCCGCTCGGGGCTAGGAGCCGATCGCTTTTCCGGTAGGAGAAAGTCCCGCAAGGCGTGACATACGGTAGCGTTTGCCGTTTCAGCTCGCTGAATCGTTCCTTGTCACCCGTCTCAAGCGGGAGGCGGAGCTGCCGGGTGAGGCGTTCGAGGGCCGGATCGCCGGTGATGAGTCGGACCACCTCCTGTAAGGTGACTTCTCGACTGGGATATACGGTAGCCGGTCGTGATACTCGTCCCGTTAGGCTATCTTTGACCGGTGAGATCGGGGCTGCGAAAAGGGACATTTTAAATTCATTTTTCATGTATTCTTTTTCTTAGATTAACGGCGGTGAAGGTCGGATTAATAAAATAAAGTGCGGGACGAACAGTTCGTCCCAATGTTAATGGTGTTGACATGATTAAATAAAAGATAACAGAATAAACAAGGATTTAAGGAGGATTTATATGAAAAAAGAAGACGTGGTGGCGGGTATGTTGGCTTATATAGCCCACCTTCGTGAGGTGGGGCGTTATTCCACGGCGAAGAGTTATCTGGACGCTTTACGCTCGTTCAAGTGTTTTTGCGGGATGGAGGAAATCCCTTATGCCTATATAGACAAAGAGAGGCTCTTGCTTTATCAGGCATGGCTGTCGAAGCGGGGCTGTATGCGCAATACGGTGTCCACCTATATGCGGCGAATCCGGCATATCTATAACTTGGCGGTGGAGGCTGGCGAGGTTTCGTATATCCCGAATCTGTTCAAGGGGGTGTTTACAGGCGTGGAGAGCAAGCGGAAGAAGGCGTTGCCTCTGGATAGCTTGCGCTCGTTGATGGGGACTCCGAGAGTTGAGCCGGAGATGCGGAGAACCCAGCTGTGTTTTTGCCTGATGTTCTCGTTCAGCGGGATGGCGTTCGTGGATTTCGCCCATTTGCGGAAAGAGAATGTCAAGGACGGGGTCTTGTCGTACCACCGTCAGAAGAGCGGGTCTTTCATCCGGGTGGAGATCCCGGCCGATGTACGGCTCTTGTTGGATGAGTTGGCGGTTTGCACGGACAAGGACTCGCCTTACCTGTTCCCGTTTCTGAGCGGGAAGAAAACGGGTGAGGCGGCCTATGCGGAATACAACGGCGCCTTGTTGCGCTTTAACCGCAACTTGAGGTCGCTGGCGGAGACTTGTGGTGTGGGTGAGCCGGTCACCTCGTACACGATCCGTCACTCTTTCGCCACGACCTTGAAGGAACAGGACGTACCGATCGAGATGATCAGTGAGCTGTTGGGGCATACGTCTATCAAGACCACGCAAATTTACTTGAAGAGCTTTTCCTTGGAACGTCTGTCGGCGGTGAACCGGGCTTGCTTCGAGAGCGTGTATAAACCGGTATCCGAGGTGGGGTAAGAGATTGGCTACTCGGGAAGTAGCGTATTCTTTCATGCCGCGAATATAGTAAAAAATAACTAAAAACAAGCGAATAGATCCGCTTGTTTACTCATTGTAGGCGTTTGATCCTCTCTATTCTTTGATTTTCCCATTTTATCCTAAACGTATAGACATGGTGATGCGGGTGAAACGACCTCTTGTTCCCGGTATCATTCCACCATGCCTCATAACCTGTGTGTGTATTCCTGTAGAGACGGGGCGTGCCTCGTCTCATCTCCTCAAAATGGTATTTAAATTACCGTCAGACGATGGGAGACGGAGCACGCTCCGTCTCTACAGCTGGGTAATTTTCCCCTCCTTTTACGCTACTTCCCGAGTAGCTAAATATTCACTAGGTATGGTAATTTTCAGAAATGCCATAATTGAAAACTTAAAGTGCTGTGTGTTAGGCGTAAATAGGGTACGCTTGGCAGGGCTTTGAATTGTCGTTTAATCAGAGGGGAACTCCTCGTATATCTTAGGGAAAAGAGAATCATGCCGACGCGTATTTTGAGAAACGATCGTCCGAAGGGGGGCCTGACACAGGCCGGCAAGCGTCATGACTTGAAAGCCGTGCGCTGGTACGTGCTCACGCTTCCTACCGCCGCGGGTGGACGGCGTGACCGGATCAGCCCCTCCAAAGGCTTGGACGTGGAGCTTTCCCGGCGGGAACGTCGGGGAGAGGCTCTTTTCGAGTATTTCGCCCCCTCGTACGTGGAGGTGCGAAAGGTGGGTGGCAAGCTGGTCAACACGAGGCGACCTTTGCTGTTCAACTACGTGTTTATCCGTTCTTCGGTAGAGGAAATCTTCCGCATGAAGCAGGCACTCCCCTTGTATAATTTCCTTCCCCGTGTCTCTTCCGGGAGTACGACCTATTTCCCGCACCTCTTGGATCAGGAGATGGCGAATTTGCGCTGGGTGGCGGAGGCTTACTCCAACGAGCTTCCGGTGTACGTGCCGGAGAGTACCCGCTTGTTGAAGGGGGATCGGGTACGCATCACGTCCGGTTATTTCACCGGGATGGAGGCCGAGGTGGTGATCCAGCCGGGCGGCGGTCATAAGGAGGTGATGGCACGCATACTGGATTGCATGTGGGTACCCTTGTTCGAGGTGAAGGCGGGTGAGTACGAGTTGATCGAGTTGAACGCGAGGAGCAAGCACGTTTATACCCATCTGGACAACGACCGCCTGTCGGAGGGCCTGCACGAGGCCTTGGGACGTTACCATGCTTCCGGCAGTGTCTGCGAGGAGGATCGACGATTGGCCGGCGAGGTACTGCGGGGATATGCCTCTTTGCGTGCGGAGACAGACGTGATGCGTTGCAAGCTGTGCGCGTTGCTCCTCCCGACCTATAAGCTGTCGGGCGATGAGGAGGCTTTCGTTCGCTTGCACGACACGATGCGCGGCTTATTGCCTGTCGTGAAAGCACCGCAATCCCGTGCCCTGTTGCTGGTCACCTTGTACGGCTGTACGGATAACGCTCTCTACCGTCGCATGGCACACGAGCTAGTGGATCCTTGGCAAGTCGATCCCTCGCCTAAGAAAAGTAAATTATCCTTGATCCGCCGGCTGGGCGACTATGATAGATGGCTGGGCCACGAATCAGTTGACAGTTGAGAAGTGGCAGTTGACAGTTTAAATCATAATCCAAAATTCATAATTCAAATTTGATGTCTACCCTTCCTTCCGGCGTTCGTTTGGTGGCGTTGCTGAACGACCATTTGTGCGAGATCATGGGGCGCGAGCGTGCGAACCATACCTCCATGCACCTATATTGTACGGGGCCTTACTGGGTCGCCTTCGAGCGTTCGGCCTATCAGTTGCGTCGTGCGTTCCCGGACAGCGAGACCACGCCGATGCGCCTGTTCGGGTATCCGTTTCCGGTCGTGATGGTGTCCGTAACGGATCGCTCGCTGCGTTCGTACGCCCGCAAGCATATCTTGCGGATCGACGAGCCGGATTATAAGCGATTGACCGTCCCCGTTTTCCCCGCGGAAGATTACCGGTCGTGGCACGAGCGGGAGGTATCGGGACTGCCGTATCCCCACACGTACGGATTTCAGAGAAATTAATACGATTATCACATATGTACCGACAACAATTCTTTCCCCGTCTGGGTGATTACATCGACACGCTGCTGAAAGTCACCAAGCTGACCAAATCCATCGTCTGCGTAACCGGAGGTATGGGCGGCAGTACCTATAACGCTTTAAAAAAGGTATAGACATGCATTTCAGCATCTATGTCCGTCTGTTGGACCTCCTTTGGGAACATCTGGATGACGAGGATCGGTTCCGCCGACTGGCCCATGAAGCCGTGGAGCGGTATATCGCTTACATGCGGGGGAAGATGGATGAAGGAAAGAATTAATCTTATACGTTAGGATCATGCAAACATCTTTGTTTCTATTATTCGGTTTCCTGTTTGCCGTATCGCTCGGCATGGTGATCATCCCGAGGATCTTGGTGATTTCCCATAAGAAACGGCTCTATGATGTCCCGGACGCCCGTAAGGTGCATACGATGCCGGTTCCCCGTCTGGGTGGGCTGTCCTTTTTTCCGGTGATCCTGATGTCGATGTTCTTGGTGATCGGTTTTCGTCTGCACTTTTGGGATGTGAACGTGTCCGGCTTGTCATTCAATATGCTTTATGAGTACCTGTTCCTGTTCGTGGGCATGACGCTACTTTATCTGGTGGGTGTTTGCGACGATCTGGTCGGTGTAGGCTACCGCTATAAGTTCGCCGTGCAGATCGCCGCTGCGTTTCTGTTGGTACTGTCAGGCAACTGGTTCGACTCGTTTGGTGGCTTGTTCGGTATTTACTCGGTGCCGGTTTGGGTAGGGGTGCCGTTCACGGTGTTTATCGTGGTATATATAACAAATGCCATTAACTTGATTGATGGTATCGACGGCTTGGCCTCGGGTCTGTGTTGTATCGCCTTGTCGGTCTTGAGCGTTATATTCTTTCTTCGTGGACAGTATGTTTACGCCTTGTTGGCGATCTGTACGCTGGGTATCCTTATGCCCTTTTGGTGCTACAACGTGTTCGGTAACGCCAACCGTGGACATAAGCTTTTCATGGGGGATGCCGGCAGCCTTACGCTGGGCTACGTGATCAGTTTCTTGATCATTCACATGAGCGTGACGAACGAGGTCTCTCCGACATTGTCCAACCCGTACATGGTGATCGCTTTCTCTACGGTGCTGGTTCCGCTGTTGGACGTGATCCGTGTGGTCTTGCATCGCCTGCGTGAGCACAAGAACCCGTTCTTGCCGGATAAGAATCACTTTCATCATAAGTTGCTGCGCACGGGGATGCGGGTGCGGATGGTGATGGTTTGTATCATCGCGATTTCCGCTTTCTTTATCCTGCTTAATAGCTCGTTGGCATGGCGTGTTGACATAACCTATTTGTTTTTCTTGAATCTCTTTTGCTGGAGTATATTGCATGTAGGCTTGAATGGATTGATTGAACGGAATCGCAATAGGAGACAATAAAAAGTTACCAAAGCATCCTGTTACAGAAACTCGGTATATTAAGTCTTGCTAAGATATCTAAATTGAGTGTTAATGAGGCTTTTCCATTAAGGATAGAAATGAATTAAAAGCAAAAAATCAAAACAATAATATGTTGAAAGAAATCAAGATTGCCGTGGCCGGAACAGGTTACGTGGGATTGAGTATTGCCACCTTGTTGGCACAGCGTCACCCGGTAATGGCGGTGGATGTCATACCAGAAAAGGTAGAGATGCTTAACCGCAAGCAATCTCCTATACAGGACGAATACATAGAGAAATATCTGGCGGAAAAGGAGTTGAACCTTACGGCTACCTTGGATGGAGCTTCTGCGTACCGGGATGCCGATTTCATAGTCATCGCTGCCCCTACCAATTATGATCCGGTAAGGAATTACTTCGATACGCATCATATTGAGGATGTGATCGACTTGGTGTTGAGTGTCAACCCTAATGCCGTGATGGTGATCAAATCCACCATTCCCGTAGGCTATTGCCGGAGTCTTTACCTGAAATACGCCAATAGGGGAGTTCAGCGATTGAACCTGCTATTCTCGCCTGAGTTCCTGCGCGAGAGTAAGGCGTTGTATGATAACCTCTATCCCAGCCGTATCATCGTTGGTTATCCGAAGTTGATCGCCGACGAGCGGTTCAAAGAGGAGAACGAGGCTATCTGCCGCATCGCCGATATTTCGGCCTTAGAAGAGGCTGCGCGTACCTTTGCCGCCTTGTTGCGGGAGGGAGCCATCAAGCAGGACATCCCCACCCTGTTTATGGGCATGAAAGAGGCGGAGGCGGTGAAACTGTTCGCCAATACCTATCTTGCTTTGCGTGTCAGCTATTTCAACGAGTTAGACACCTATGCGGAGGTGAAGGGATTGGATTCGCAAGCCATCATCCAAGGGGTAGGTTTGGATCCACGAATCGGTACGCATTACAACAACCCTAGCTTCGGTTATGGGGGCTACTGCCTACCCAAGGATACGAAGCAACTGTTGGCCAATTACCAAGACATTCCCCAGAACATGATGACTGCCATCGTGGAGAGCAACCGCACCCGCAAGGACTTCATTGCGGATCAAGTATTGCGCAAGGCCGGCTATTACGGTTACAGCGACCGGAACAGTTTCCGGCAGGTAGAGGAGAAGGAGTGTGTGATCGGAGTCTATCGCTTGACGATGAAATCGAATAGTGATAATTTCCGTCAATCCTCTATCCAAGGTGTGATGAAGCGTATCAAGGCGAAAGGTGCCCGTGTGATTGTCTATGAGCCGACGTTGGAGGATGGCAACTCGTTCTTCGGCAGTACCGTGGTGAACGACCTCGATAAGTTCAAGGAGATGAGCCACGCTATCATCGCCAACCGCTATGATGGTTGTTTGGATGACGTAGTGGGGAAGGTTTATACGAGGGATATTTTTAGGAGGGATTAATAGACTATGGTAGGTTCTTATGGATCAAAGAGTAGGAGGCCATAGTCGTATTGCCAAAAATACGATATTCCTTTACTTCAGAATGTTGCTCATTATGGGTGTAAACTTGTATATGAGCCGTTTGGTATTGGAAATATTAGGCGTAGAGGATTATGGTCTCTATAATGTTATAGGGGGAATGGTTGTCTTGTTTTCCTTGTTATCTTCTTCCTTGTCATCTTCTGTGACACGTTTTCTATCATTCGAGCTAGGACGGAACAGGGCAGATCGTTTGGAAACAATCTTTTCAATATCCTTATCTATTTATGTGGTATTGGCGCTTCTTATATTCATATTGGTTGAGGTTGTGGGTGTATGGGCTTTGGATAATTATCTTAACATACCTGAATCTCGGAGGTATGCGGCTTTTTGGGCACTTCAATTTTCTCTCTTGACTTTTGTGGTGAATTTGGTGAGCGTGCCTTACAATGCGGTAATAATCGCCCATGAACACATGAAGGCTTTCGCTTATATAAGCATATTGGAGGCTTTGCTGAAACTGGTCTCTGTCTTTATATTACGGGAGCTTCCTTTTGACAAGCTTATATTGTACGCATCCTTCCTTTTCAGTGTGGCATTGTTGGTGAGGGTCTTTTATGGATTGTATTGTAATACACATTTTTCGGAATGCGTATGGAAATTTAAATACCAGCGTTCCTTAGTAAAAGAAATGGTCTCGTTTGCGGGGTGGAACTTTATTGGAAGTTCATCTTCTTTATTGCGGAGCCAAGGTGTAAATATATTGACAAATGTCTACTGTGGCCCGGTCGTTAATGGAGCCCGGGCCATAGCGTTCCAGCTGGATTCCGGTTTGAATGCTTTTGCCGCTAATTTTGTACAGGCGTTACAGCCGCAAATCGTGAAGTCTTATGCGAGTGGGGATCGGGATTATATGATGTCGTTACTCTATCTGGGTTCTAAACTCTCGTTCTTCCTGTTGCTTTTTTTTGCTTGGCCCCTGCTGCTTGAGACTGTTTTTGTGTTGGAACTGTGGCTTGTATCGGTTCCAGACCATACTGTTCTCTTTGTCCGTTTGTTAGTATTGTTTTCTATGTTAGAGTCAATCTCCTTGGTCTTGCAACATGTAGCGAAGGCCACGGGAAGGATTCGTGATTACCAGCTGCTGGTTGGTGGATTTCAGTTGCTCAATCTTCCTATAGCATATATACTTCTAAAGAAAGGGTATTTCCCGGAGATTACGTTAGTCGTGGCTATCATTCTTTCTGCCATGTCTTTATTGGCAAGGTTATGGGTCTTAAGAGGTCTTGTCGGGTTATCATTGAGAAGTTTCAATCAAAATGTCTTGTGGGTGATTCTGAAGGTCTGTTTGCTCTCGTCTGTCTTGCCTATTGCGTTAAGCCTTTCTTCGATAACTCAACCTTATAGGTTTTTGTCTGTGACTGTAGTAAGTGTTTTGTCCGTTTTGTTCTCGATCTATACCGTTGGCTGCGATAGCTCGGAAAAGAAGTTTTTGAAAGGAAAATTAGTATGGATATTAAATAAGCGTCAATGATACAAATAGAGAATAAAGAGAGGTGTTGTGGTTGTACCTCCTGTGTGTCGGTTTGTTCGCATGGTGCTATCACGATGCGGGCAGACGGATTGGGATTCTTGTATCCGGAAGTAGATAAGGATTTATGTGTGGATTGTGGCCTATGTGATAAGGTTTGTGCGTTTGATGAGAATTACGATAAGTCTTCGAATCTTCCGGATCCGGACATATACGCGGTTCGTCATAAAAAGATTTCGGAGGTTGAGACAAGCCGCAGTGGAGCGATGTTTGTGGCTTTGTCGGATTATGTGTTGGAGAATGGCGGTGTCGTTTACGGTGCCAGTTACACGGGGCATTTCCGGGTCACTCATAAACGAGCCTTATCCAAGGAAGAGCGTGACGAGTTCAAGGGGAGTAAATATGTGCAGAGTTTCTTGGGGGATACGTTCAAGAATGTATGTGACGATTTGCGTAAAGGCATGATCGTCATGTTTTCCGGTACGCCTTGCCAGACATCGGGTTTACGTTCGCTGGTGAAATTGAAACGTGTTCCCTTTGATCGGTTGTATGTTTGCGACATCGTGTGTCATGGGGTTCCTAGTTCTCGCCTTTGGGAAGATTATTTGAATTACCTGGAAAGAAAAGAAGGTAAGAGGGTCTTAAAGGTGAATTTTCGGGATAAAAGGCGTTTTGGTTGGAAAGCTCATAAGGAGTCATTTGAGCTTGAAGGTGGTTATTATACATGTACTTATTATACTTATCTCTTCTACCAGCATATCATGTTCCGCCACAGTTGCGCTGTTTGTCCATTTACAAACTATATCCGGCCATCGGATATTACGATCGCGGATTATTGGGGTTGGGAACGTTTGGATAAAAACTTGAATACGGATGACAGGGGTGTTTCTTTGGTATTGGTAAATTCTGCCAAAGGGCAAGACTGGTTTGAGAAGGTAAAAAAGGATATTGACTATGTCCGCTCGGACAAGGAGAAATGTTGGCAGGCCCATTTAAGCAAGCCCTCCGAGATGCATCCCGACCGGGAGGCTTTTGAGCAAGATTATAAACTTCACGGGTTCGAGTATGTGATGAGAAAATATGGGAATATCGGTTGGCATTATTGGATGAGACGGGTGATGAATAAAATAAGACGAATGGTAAGGAAAGGATTTGTGCGATGAGGATAGGTATATTGACATATCATCGCTCGCATAATTGTGGGGCGTTGTTACAGGCTTATGCTTTGAGAGAGTTTTTAAAATTAAAAGGGTATAACGATGTCACTTATGTTGATTATTGGCCGGAATACCATAAAGATGTCTATCGGCTGTTTCGTAAACTATATTTTAGGAAACAGTCTTTGTTGGGAAAGTTTAAATTCTTGATTTATTTGTGTGTATTTTTTCGTAAAATGGTAAAACATAAGAAGCCGTTTAAGGAGTTTATAGACCGATATATTGAGCCGAATACTATGACTGATGCTTGTTATGATGTTGTGTTATATGGGAGTGACCAAATATGGCGATTTCAAAATTATCCGGGGGCTAATGGCTATAATTCGGTATATTTTGGTTCTCAAGAAATCAAGGCCAATTGTAGGATAGCCTATTCTGCTAGTATGGGTATTATTAAGGGTTCGGAAGAGTTAAGGTGTTTTTTGACTGATGCATTGAGTAATTTTAGCTTTATAGGTGTACGAGAGAAAGATTTATACGACTATATAAAACCATTGGTAACTTGTCCTCTACAGCATACGATAGATCCTGTTTTTTTGTTGAGTAAAGGAGAGTGGTTGAAAATAATTCCACCAAATATTATTGGTCGGAAATATATTCTTATGCTTCATTGGCAAAAGGAAGCAGAATTACTTCCGTATTCGGCGAAAAAGGCTAGTGAGGAAAAGGGGATGGAGTTGATCGAAATTTATGGATTTAGGCATTCATCTGTCATTTGTGGTCCACTCCAGTTTCTGTCTTTAATTTATCATGCTGAATGTGTTTTTAGCTCATCTTTTCATGGGGTTGCATTTTCTATTATTTTTAATACGCCATTTTACACGCATTTGCGGTTTAATCAGGGTAGAGTTATTTCCATACTAGAAGCATTTGGCTTAAAAAAACGTTTCATTAATTCAGTGAATGAAATTACGGTAAATGAACAACCAGACTGGCAGGATGTCAATCAAAAAATCTCAATGTGGAGAGATTCGTCTGTGTCTTTTTTATTATCAAGCTTGGAACATTATTATAAAAACTTCAGTGAAAGATGAACTTTTTATGCATTTATTCGGAATGTATTGAGCTCGTTTGTTGTTTAAGTGAATTTCTATGAAAATGAATCAAAAGGCATATCTTCCAAGTATCTATAGATATGGGCTATTATTCTCGTTTGTCAGTACATTGTCGCCTTGGTTTTTATGGCCGATTAAAGGATTTGGTGTTCTACTGGTCTTATTTACTACTTTATACGCTTTTGTTAAAACTCCAGTTCTGTTTATCTTGACAAAAGAAAAACTGTGTGTTATAGGTTTATTATTTGCTTTTTATTGTACGCTTGGATTGACTGCTAATTTTAATGGATATGTCTCGAATTTTATCAATTTCTTGAGTGTGGCAGGTTTGGTCTGTCTCAATCGAGAAAATAAGATTGAACTCTTAACTTTTGTTTCAAAAGGCTTTGCCGGCATTGTGCTTGTTTCTTTTTTGTGTTTTGTTATGACGTTCGCTTCGGGATTGTCTTTACCTTATGAGAGCGTGACCTACAAAGATGTATATCAAATTAGGAACTTCTACTTTTTTTTGACTTCTGAATGGGATTCACCATTTCTATTTCCTCGGTTTCAAGCTGTTTTTGCAGAACCTGGACATTTGGGAATGATTGCGGCCCTTTTACTTTTTGTGCAGTCTTATAACTTGAGTAAATGGTATAATTTGATACTTTTTTTAGGTGCATTGTTTTCTTTTTCGTTGGCTTCTTATGTGTTGATGGCGTTAGGAGCTCTTTTGCTGATTTTCATAAGATACAAACATTCGATTGTTTATGTCGTGTCAATCGTCTTATTATGCGGTGCTATAGTAACGGTTATCAATCGTGTTGTTGGAGAATATAATTTGTTTAATCAGCTTATTGTTGAAAGACTTACAATAGAAGACGGTCAAATCGCGGGAAACAATCGTTTCTCTTCCGACTTTGAAGACGAGTATGAGCGAAAAAAAGAGACGAGTGCCGTATGGTTTGGCTGGCAACCTGATTTTTCTCAATATGATGGAGGGAATGCGGGTTATAAACGTTATATTAGTGAGTATGGCTTGGTAGGACTTTTTGTTTGTATAATTACTTATCTTAGTTTTTGCAGGGGGTATTCTCGGAAATATGCATATTCCTTGTTCTTGTTGTACGCAGCCTCTTTCCTTCAAAGAGCCTATCCTTTTTGGGCTTCGGAGTTGATCATTTTTATTTGTGGACTTCCTTTGCTGTGTTCATCGGATTCCGCATCATCCATATCTTCTACTTCTGTAATAACTTGTAAATGCGTTGTTTGATATGAATCAGAAAGTACGTTATCATGTGGCCTGTTGCACGGATGATAATTATGTACAAGCGTGTGGTGTTTTACTGTGCTCCTTATTTGAGAATAATCCGAACTCAAGGTTTCATGTGCATATCTTAATTGAAGAAATATCTGAAACAAACAAGCAGCTTTTTCTTTCGTTGGTAACTGTTTACGATGTTTTGTGTACTTTTCATGTCGTGGATGTTTCCCGGTTGGAAGGAGTACGGTTTCGAGATAAAATACCTTTGACAAAAGCAGCCTATTATCGTTTGTTACTTGCTTCTATTTTGGATGAAAGTGTTCTCAAAGTGCTTTATTTGGATTGCGACATGGTTGTGGCTGGTGATGTTAGCCCTTTATTTCGGCTGGAACTTAATGGTTATGCTTTGGCTGCTGTAAGAGATTGTAAAACTATACCTTTGTCAGAAACACACCGTTTTCAGCTAGACTTCTCTTATGAAGATGATTATTTCAATTCTGGCTTGATGATGGTCAATCTTGATTTTTGGCGAAAGGAACGTGTCGAACCTTTGTTGTTGGAGTATGCCAAGCGAGAAAGGATTGTTTTTTTTCATGATCAAGATGCATTGAATTATGTGTTTAAGGGTAAATGGTTTCGGATCTCTCCTAAATGGAACCGGATGAATATGGTCGTGATGGATTTTTCTGTTTTTCAAACAAAGAAAGATAAGAGGGAATATGTTGAGGATGTCCGTATTATACATTATGCTACGCTTGGTGATTTGAAGCCATGGAAAAATATTAGTCTTATTCCCTTGCGATGTGAATATCTTCGTTATAAGGCTTTGACTCCTTGGAAAAATGAACCATTACAACCTGTGAAAACTTCGAAAGCGTTTTTATATGGTGTTTTGCTCTCTTTTTATATTGATGATTTTTTCACGAGATCACCTCTTCTCTTGAAAATACCATATACAATAGTAAAAGATACGCTTTATTTCATTTACTGTTTGTTGAAACATAAACCCTATTTCTACTAACATTTTAACTCTATAGGGATGATACCTAAAATAATACATTATTGTTGGCTTAGTGGTGAACCTATACCTTGGCAATTGCAGATATGCATGGCTAGTTGGAAAAAATATTTGCCGGAATATGAGTTTATGATGTGGGATACACAACGTTTTGATATAAACTCTCTTCTTTGGACTAAGCAAGCTTTTGAGGCTAAGAAGTACGCTTTTGCCGCTGATTATATACGTCTTTACGCAGTATATACATATGGAGGTATTTATTTGGATATGGATGTGGAGGTACGTCAGCCGTTTGACTTTTTGTTGGATGAAGATTGTATGCTTGGCTATGAAAAAGAAAACGGAATCGAAGCTGGTGTGTTCGGTGGTTCAAAAAAAGCCCCTTGGCTCAAAAAATGCCTTGATTATTATGAAAATCGTGCGTTTTTGAGTGCCAATGGAACTTTTGACATGAGACCTTTGCCACAGATCATGTTTGAATGTTTAGCTGAAGAACGAAAAACGTTTCGCATTTATCCAAATGAGTACCTTACCGCCAAATCGTATGAGACGGGTATCATAACAATTACGGAAAATACTTATGCTGTACATCATTTTGCGGGTTCATGGCATGGTAGGCGACAAAAACTGTTCAAGATCGTGGCAAGAATTATCGGGAACAAGGCTACTCAACATATATCTGCGTTTCTGAAACAAATACATATAATCAAATAAGCGCAGAGAAACCCTAGTATCATTAGGTTGAAATATAACGTATGAAAACAAAGGTTAGCATTATAGTTCCGGTCTATAATGTAGAGAAGTATTTGCGAAAATGTGTGGACTCCATTTTAAGTCAAACTTATGGGAATATAGAACTGATCTTGGTGGATGATGGTTCGCCTGATGCATGTCCTTTGATTTGTGATGATTATGCAAGGGAAAATGTTTGCGTAAAGGTTATTCACAAGAATAATGGAGGATTATCGGACGCTCGTAATGTGGGATTGGAACAGGCTACGGGTGATTATGTCATGTTTGTGGATAGTGATGATTTTTGGGTAGGTGAGGATTCCTTGGAAAGGCTTATAAGAGAAACTGAGTTGTCTCCGCAATGTGATTTTATAGGTTTCAATTTTTTCAATTATTACGAAAGTGAAGATCTATATGCTCAATGGAAGCCATATGACGAGCATATTGTTGGAGGCAAGGATAAAGATAGTTTGATACAGGCGTTAGTCCGAAGTGGGGTTGTTCCCATGAGTGCGTGGGGAAAAATCATTAAAAGAGATTTTCTGGAAAAGAACAATATTCGCTTCATTAAGGGTTTATTAAGCGAGGATATCCCGTGGTTTCTTGAACTACTACACCATGCTTGCGGTTTTCGCATGGTCAACCAATATATGTATGCTTATCGACAACAACGGCTTGACTCTATTACAAGAACATTCTCGAAAAAACATTTTTCTGATTTGCAGCAGATCATACAAGAAGGGGTAGTATATATACAACGTGCGAATTTTTCATATTCCACAACGAATGCGTTGTACTCGTTCATGGCATACGAGTTATGTATACTTTATGGCTCATTGTATAAGATAAAAGACAGTTTATGGCAAAATAAAAAACGAGGAGAACTTCGTCAATGGAAATGGTTGCTGCGATACAAATGCAATCCTAAAGTGCGTAAGGCATACTGGATTTACCGCCTTGTTGGACTGTATGGCATGGAATGGACTTTGAGTTTATTTATGAAAAGTAAAAGATAACATACATATTTCAATGAAAATCTTATTTACCGACAACTCTCTCTGGGGTTTATTGAACTTCAGAGGATGTATCATCACGCATTTGCGTGACTTGGGGCATGAGGTGGTGATGGTATCGCCTGTGGATGCTTCGAGCAAAGGGATGAGTGCGCCTGAAGGGGTACGGCATATCCCTATACGTATGCGACGGACAAGTACGAATCCCTTGCACGACGTGCGATATTTTTTCTGTCTGCTTGGTATCTACCGAAAAGAGCGACCGGATTATATCTTCCATTTTACGATCAAGCCGAATATATACGGTACACTGGCGGCTCGTCTGTTGGGTATTCATAGTACGGTGATGGTGGCGGGGCTGGGATTCACTTTCTCGCATGGTGGTTGGGCCAGCAAGATGGCGCGTCTGTTGTTTCGGCTTGCCTTGGGATTCGCTGATAAGATTATGGTGCTGAATGAGGAGAATACCCGTATCCTAATAGAGCGGAAGGTGGCGCGCAAGGAACAGGTTGTCTTGTTGGAAGGAGGCGAGGGCGTGGATCTGGAGCGGTTCCGTTTCTCGGACAATCGATCGGACAAGACGATCTTCCTGATGGTGGCCCGGGTTCTGTACGACAAGGGCTATCGAGAGGTGGTGGAAGCTGCGAGGATCGTGAAGCGTACGCATCCGGAGGTGGAGATACAATTATTGGGCCCGGTGGACGAGGCCTATCCGAATGCCGTAAGTCACGAGCAGATCCGGAGGGATGAGGAGAGCGGAACCATCACGTATCTGGGCTATACGACCGAGCCGGAGAAATTTATGGGACGACCCGGTATATTATTGTTATTATTAAGTAGTTACCATGAGGGCTTGAACCGTTCGTTGATGGAGGGCTGCGCCTTGGGCAAGCCTATCATCGCCTCTGATATTCCCGGTTGCAGGGAGACGGTACGTGAGGGAGAGAATGGATATTTGGTGCCTCCGAAAGATGTAGACGCTTTGGCAGATGCGATGCTTCGTTATTTGTCGTTGCGGGATGAGGAGAAGGTAGCCATGAGTGTCAATAGCCGGAGGTTGGCAGAGGAGCGGTTTAATGTCAATTCGGTAAAGAGTTGCTATGATCGAATTTTGCTGGAGTAGAATCTTGAGGTTAGTCCGCAAATTTTTTTTGTATGTGACAAAAAATGCTTTTCTTTGTGAAAAACATAAGGTGTCATGAAAGCAACAGATGAATATTTAAGGATACTACGCGGCAAAAAGGAATATTTGATGGCCAAATATCCGATCGCACGTATGGCGTTGTTTGGTTCCGTGGCTCGCCGGGAGCAGGAGGAGACAAGCGATGTGGACATCTGCTATGAGAGTGATTCCATGAGTTTGTTTACCTTGTGCCGTTTAAAATCAGAATTGGAGGCTTTGCTGGATTGTCCGGTAGACTTGCTTCGTATGGGGAAACGGATCGAAGGAACTTTTCTAGAAAAGACTATAAAAAGAGATATGATCTATGTATGATGAGGATGCTATATATCGGATCATAGAGTTGATAGATGGAATGCTTGACTCTATTCAAATCATACAAGAGCGAGTTTCTGGTATAAAGTCTGCGAATGATTTTCTGATAAGTCCGGATAATATGTTTATTTTGGATGGCATCTGTATGAAATTAATATTTATAGGAGAAAGCATTAAAACGATCGATAAACTATCCAAAGGTGAACTTTTCCCGTTGTATCCTGCTATCCCATGGAAAGAAATTATGAAATTGCGGGATATCATAGCCCATCATTACTTTAAGATAGATGTCGATATTGTCTATTCTACCATAAAGGAGGATTTGTCTCCTTTAGAGAATACTTTAAGATAACTAAAAGATTACGAAGAAAGAAGATGTTCCGCAACAAATCTCCGCAACCAGCTCTAACCTCTTCAAAGATTCGCATGCAGTGCGGTTTACTCATCTTGCTTTTAGTGCCGATGGTTATCATGTCCTGAATGGTGGGATGTCCGGTTCCATTGACCGAAGTCGCATGTTTACCATTATAACCCTCTGTGCATAGGGTGAGATCGTAGGTGGGAGCAAGATGCCATTGGCATGTGTCGGTATCACTTTTCTGTATTGTAAAACTGAAATTCTTGCAATGATCATCTTTGTTGCCGGGAGTGAGTGAAAGCGTCCCGACTATCTGTTCGTGATACTCTACGATAAGTCGTTGGCTATTTCTTTAGCGATCTCATCCGGGTTGTCTAGTGTATAGCTATCAAGAACTGATAACATATTATTTGTTTCTTGCATCTCTATTTGGATAATAGTAATATATTATTAGTTGTAAAGGTAGTAAAAAGCTCTGTATTCCCATCGTCTTATGCGTGTTTTTTTTAAAGTTCAAGAAGATGTTTGTGGAATTAAATAAAAAACTCTATCTTTGCACTCGATTTTCCGCAGAGGGTAAATAAGTGGAGCCGGAGACGGAGCCCACCCCCGGGACCTAACCTGTTTAAAAGATTTTAAGACAGATGTACGTAATCGTAGAAATTAACGGACAACAGTTCAAGGCTGAGCAAGGCAAGAAATTGTTCGTTCATCACATTCAGAACGCAGAAAGCGGTGCTGTTGTGGAGTTTGACAAGGTGTTGTTAGTAGATAACAACGGTGAGGTAACAGTGGGTGTTCCTACTGTAGAGGGCGCAAAGGTAGTATGCGAGGTATTATCTCCGCTGGTAAAAGGTGACAAGGTGCTGGTATTCCACAAGAAGAGAAGAAAAGGTTACCGTAAATTGAACGGTCACCGTCAGCAGTTCACTGAGGTGAGTATTAAAGAAGTTATTGCTTAACGTTTAAAGGAGAAGAAAAGAAATGGCACATAAAAAAGGTGTGGGTAGTTCTAAGAACGGCCGTGAATCACAAAGTAAAAGATTAGGTGTTAAGCTTTTTGGTGGTGAGGTTGCTAAAGCAGGTAACATCATCGTTCGTCAAAGAGGTACGGTTCATCATCCGGGCGAGAACGTAGGTATCGGTAAGGATCATACGTTGTATGCGTTGGTAGATGGCGTTGTTACTTTCCGTAGAGGAAAAGAAAACAGATCATTCGTTTCTGTAAAAGAAGTTGTTGCTGAGGCTTAAGTTTCTGCGACCAAAGAATAAGGAAAAGGATATCCCGAAAAGGGGTATCCTTTTTTTATTGCCGATGATAATAAACGTTATGAAGTAAATTTTGGAACATATATAAATAAACTTGTAACTTTGTGGTCTCAAACATAAATACAAACATAAAAAACAATGGGTGGTTTTTTCGGAACTATTTCTAATGGAGACTGTATTACGGATTTATTCTATGGTACGGACTACAATTCTCATCTAGGAACCCGCAGAGGCGGTATGGCTACGTACGATAAGGAAGAAGGATTTACGCGTTCGATCCACAATCTGGAGAATTCTTATTTCCGCACCAAGTTTGAACCGGGGCTTCCTAAATTCAAAGGAAATGCCGGGGTCGGTATTATCAGCGATACGGATGCGCAGCCAATCGTTATCAACTCTCACTTAGGAAAATTCGCGATCGTGACGGTGGCGAAGATCAATAACTTGGACGAATTGGAGAATGAGTTATTGGAGGCGAATATGCATTTTTCGGAATTGAGTTCAGGAAAAACGAATCAGACGGAGTTAGTCGCTTTGCTGATTACACAAGGCAAGGACTTCGTGGAGGGCATTGAGAATGTTTACAATAAGATAAAGGGCTCTTGCTCCATGTTGCTCCTGACGGAGGATGGTATTATCGCTGCCCGTGACAAATGGGGGCGTACGCCGATCGTAATCGGAAGGAAAGACGGGGCTTATGCGGCGACCAGCGAGTCCAGCAGTCTTCCGAACTTGGATTATGAGATCGAGAAATTTATAGGCCCGGGCGAGATCGTCCGTTTGCGTGCCGATGGTATGGAGCAGATGCGTAAACCGAATGAAGGGATGCAGATCTGCTCTTTCCTTTGGGTATATTATGGATTCCCTGTTTCTTGCTATGAGGGAAAGAACGTGGAGGATGTCCGGTTTATGAGTGGCTATAAGATGGGGCAGAAGGATGACTCGGAGGTGGATTGCGCTTGTGGTATACCGGACTCCGGTGTGGGTATGGCTTTGGGGTATGCGGAAGGTAAGGGGGTGCCTTATCATCGGGCTATCGCTAAGTATACACCGACGTGGCCTCGTAGTTTTACCCCGGCTAACCAAGAGATGCGTTCCTTGGTGGCTAAGATGAAATTGATACCGAACCGTGCGATGCTGGAAGGCAGACGCATCCTTTTCTGCGACGACTCGATCGTGCGTGGTACACAGCTTCGTGATAACGTGAAGATCTTATATGATTATGGGGCGAAAGAGGTACATATGCGTATCGCTTGCCCTCCATTGATTTATAGTTGCCCGTTTATCGGTTTTACTTCTTCCAAGAGTCCTTTGGAGTTGATAACTCGTCAGATTATCAAGGAACTGGAAGGGGATGAGAATAAGAATCTGGATAAATATGCTACGACAGACTCTCCGGAATATAAGAAGATGGTCGGAATTATCGCCGAGCGTTTCGGGTTGAGTTCCTTGAAGTTTAATACGCTGGAAACCTTGGTGGAGGCGATCGGCTTGCCTAAGTGTAAGGTTTGTACGCATTGCTTTGATGGTTCAAGCTGTTTTTGATGACATTTTTTGAGATAATATGGAATAGCGAAACAATTTGTTTCGCTATTTTTTTGTTATGTAACCTGCTTTACCTACTTTTATGCCTGCAATGTTTTAATGGCTAAAAAGAGTGAGTTATGACAGTTTTAGATAGATTTTTAAAGTACGTTACGTTCGATACCCAGTCGAACGAGGAGACGGGTACGACTCCTAGTACGCCGGGACAACGTGTCTTTGCCGAGGCTTTGGTGAAGGAATTGGAAGCGATTGGTATGGAGGAGATCTCCTTGGATGAGAATAGTTATGTAATGGCTACTCTGCCGGCTAATACGGACGAGAAAATCCCGACTATCGGTTTTATCGCTCATTTGGATACGAGTCCGGATATGTCGGGTAAGAATGTTCAACCTCGTATCGTGACTTATCTGGGTGGTGATATTGTCTTGGATGCGGAAGAAAATGTTGTACTATCTCAATCGATGTTCCCAGAGCTTTCAGATTATAAGGGACAGGATATTATCGTAACGAATGGTAAGACTTTATTAGGTGCCGATGATAAGGGAGGTGTAGCCGCTATCGTCGCCTCTATGCAATATTTGAAGGATCATCCGGAGATCAAGCACGGTAAGATCCGTATCGCTTTTACCCCGGATGAGGAAATCGGACAAGGTGCCGATCATTTCGACGTGGAGAAGTTCGGTTGTGATTGGGGATATACGATTGACGGTGGACAAATCGGTGAGTTGGAATATGAGAATTTCAATGCCGCCGGCGCTAAAATTATCTTCAAGGGCTTGAACGTACATCCGGGATACGCCAAGGATAAGATGCAAAACGCTTCCTTGCGTGCGATCGAGTTTGCTTCTTGGTTGCCGGCCGAGCAACGTCCGGAGCATACGACTGGTTATGAGGGATTCTTCCATTTGACCGGTATGACCGGTTCAGTCGAGGAAGCTACTCTATCTTACATCATCCGTGACCATGACCGGAAGTTGTTCGAGGAGAAGAAAGAATTGCTTCGTATGTTGGTTGATAAGATGAATGAAGCGCATCCGGGATGTGCGCATTTAGAGCTTCGGGATCAATATTACAATATGCGCGAGGTTGTGGAGCCCCAGAAACATATCGTTGATTTGGCGTTTGAGGCGATGACCTCCGTTGGGGTAGAACCGATCGTGAAACCGATCCGGGGAGGTACGGATGGTGCCCGCCTGTCGTTTATGGGATTGCCTTGCCCGAATATTTTTGCGGGAGGCCTGAATTTCCACGGACGTTATGAGTTCTTGCCCGTTCGTTCGTTGGAGAAGAGTATGGAAACAGTTATAAAAATCATAGAGCTATCGGCTCGTAAATCTTAAATGCAATAATTACATGAAAACAACTCCGTTTACCGACGTGCATATCGCGTTGGGCGCAAAGATGCACGAATTCGCAGGTTTCAATATGCCTATCGAATATTCCGGAATTATCGACGAACACATGACTGTAGTGAATGGTGTAGGTGTGTTCGATGTTTCCCACATGGGCGAGTTTTGGGTAAAAGGCCCGAACGCCTTGGCTTTCATTCAAAGCGTAACTTCTAACGACGCTTCTGTCTTGCCGCTTGGCAAGGCTCAATATACTTGCTTCCCGAACGACAAGGGAGGTATCGTGGATGACCTTTTGGTATATCATTACGAGCCGGAGAAATATTTGCTGGTCGTAAACGCCGGTAATATCGACAAGGATTGGGATTGGTGCGTAAGCCATAATACGGTAGGTGCCGAATTGGAGAATTCTTCCGACCGTACGGCTCAATTGGCTATCCAAGGACCGAAAGCACAGGAGGTTCTTCAACGTCTTACTCCGGTTGATTTATCTTCTATTCCTTACTATTCATTTGTGACGGGTGAGTTCGCCGGTTGCAAGAACGTGATTATCTCCAACACGGGGTATACCGGTGCGGGTGGCTTCGAGTTGTATTTCTATCCGAGTGATGCGATGACGATTTGGAACGCTATCTTCGAGGCTGGAAAGCCGGAAGGGATCAAGCCGATCGGTTTGGGAGCACGTGATACACTTCGTCTTGAGATGGGCTTCTGTCTGTATGGAAATGATTTGGATGATACGACTTCTCCGATCGAGGCTGGTTTAGGCTGGATCACGAAGTTCGCCGAGGGTAAGAACTTTACGAATCGTGCGGAATTGGAGCGTCAGAAGAAAGAGGGCGTAACCCGTAAGTTGTGTGCTTTCGAGTTGCAGGAAAAGGGAATTCCCCGTCATGGCTATGAGATCGCCGATGCGGAAGGGAATGTAATTGGCGTGGTTACTTCCGGTACGATGTCTCCGGTATTGAAGAAGGGGATCGGTATGGGATACGTGAAACCTGAGTTTGCGAAAGCTGGTACGGATATCTTTATCAAGGTGCGTAATAAGAACTTGAAGGCTCAAGTGGTAAAGGCTCCTTTCCGTAAATAAGAGATAAGGCTATCTATAAATAGTTCGAAGGCGATGTTCCTCACGGAGCACCGCCTTCTTTATTATAGAAAAGTTGGACATGATTAATATGTTGTTCCCTGGAAAATGTTCGATTGTGAGTACGGAAGTAGGGTACCGGTCATTCTCAAGTTTCTACCGGAGAAGTTCGGGTCTACGGTAACGGTTGCGTTGTTTGTTCCGTTGGTAAGCATCAAGCTAACGGTAGCGGAGATAAACACACCCTGTACGTTCATGTTCAGATAAACATTGCCCTTGTCATCCTGCTTGGTCTGGATATTGGAGGCGCTACCTTGTACGGTGATACCACCTAATCCGTTAGGACCGGGATACGGAGAGTTGGATGCGATCTGGACCATAGCCTGTCCGTCATTCAAAGATACGAAGTTCGTATTTGAATTTACGTAGAATACCTGTCCGTTCATCGGTTGTATGTTGTTAGCCTCCAATACGAATGATTGGTTGTTGATAGCTTGTACAGCGGCGTTAAACTCTTCTTGGCCTTCTACGGCATCTTGTGCCAGACGCTCTTGTTTCTTGATTTCTCTCTCTACTTTTTTGGCTTCCTTTGTTATCGATTTTTGAGCCATAACTTGTGTCATTCCGCACATAGCGACAGCGAGAACGACGATAAAAGATACAATTCTTTTCATACTTGATTTAGTTTTAAAACGGTTTTAAATTGTATAGATTAAACAGCGTCGTTGCGAAAAAGTTCCTGTGACTTATCCTTTTTATAGATACAATAACATTTCCACGGAGTATTTATGTTAAACAGAAATCGTACATTTGTAAATAAAGAACATAATACGATAGAATATGGATAAAGTACGTTTTGGTGTAGTCGGAACCAATTTCATAAGTGATTGGGTAATTGCCGGAGCCCGGCAGGATGAGCGTTTTGAACTGGTAGCTGTATATTCGAGAACTCAGGAGACGGCAGATGCTTTCGCCTCGAAACATAATATACCGTATACGTTTACCTCCTTGGAGGAGATGGCGAAAAGCCCGTTGATCGACGCTGTGTATATTGCCTCCCCGAACTTCCTTCATGCCTCCCAGAGTATTCTTTGCATGAGCTATGGCAAGCATGTTCTTTGCGAGAAACCCTTCGCTTCCAACGCGAAAGAAGTACGTGCGATGATCGAGGCTTCCCGTACATATAATGTCACGTTGATGGAGGCGATGAAGCCTACGCTTACGCCGAACTTTCTTGCCGTGCGAGAGAATCTTGGGCGTGTAGGTACGGTTCGTCGTTATTTCGCCTGCTATTGCCAGTATTCCTCCCGTTATGATAAGTTCAAGGAAGGAATCGTGTTGAACGCTTTCAAGCCGGAGTTGTCTAATGGGGCCATGATGGATATCGGTATTTATACGGTCTATCCGATGGTTGTCTTGTTTGGTCGCCCAAAGAAGATAGATGCCTCGGGCATAGTCCTGTCCTCAGGAGCGGACGGGCAAGGGGCCGTGAATTTCTTGTATGAGGGGATGAACGCCACGGTGCTTTATTCTAAGATCGCCAACTCCGCCTTGCCTACCGAGATACAAGGGGAGGAGGGGAACTTGACCTTGGACCGGATCAATATCATCCGTAAAGTGACGTATTCTCCTCGTTTAGCTCCGGCGATGGGAAAAGGCCCGGAACCGGTTCCGGAAGACCTAAGCGTGGTCGCCGATAAGGATGAGTACTATTATGAGGTAGCGGAATTTATCAACCTCGTCTTGTCTGGCAAGCGGGAGTCAGAAATCAATAGCCTTGATAATTCTTTGATTACATTGGAGATTATCGATGAAGTACGCCGGCAGTTGGGAATTGTGTATCCGGCGGATTGATAACTCTTCGTGATTTTCCTCTTTTTCCATCGGGGTGAAAAACTTTTTCCACCGTGATGAAAAAGCTTTTTCACTACGATGGAAATCCTTTTTCATCACGGAGAAAAAAGGGTTACTTGTATTTTTATTACCTTTGTGTCCTTAATTGTTTAGGATGTACATATATAATTCAATACCCCATATAACGAACACGCTAAATCTGGGAAAGGACCTATTGGAGGTCTTATTTGAGAAAAGAAAATCATTACCGTTTCGCTATGATTATGCGTTGGATATTATCGATGAGAATAAATTGAATATCCTGATCGAGCGTGAGGTGATCCGCAGGAACGGCCCTTATATCGAGATGGATGAGCATTATCTCTCTTTCTATGAGCTGCTTCTGGAGGCGAATGAGGAGATTTCTACCTCAGTGATCGATGAGAATATCCAGTTGGTGTATCAATTGATCGATTATTATGGCAAGGAGGATAACGATTTGCGTAAGCTGGGTTATCTGCGATCGGTCAAGGCGCATTTGCGGAAGATCGGGAAGATCTTGGTACGTAACGTGGTGTCCTTGCAACGGGTGATCGATAATACGTTCAAGAACGAGCCGAGCTATAAGGTGAAGATCGCCAAACTGGAGAATCTGGACGCTAAACGAATCGAGATCAACCGCCTGATCGTGGAAGTGGAGAAGCTGCTGGATCGGGAACGGACTCCCTTTTTCGCCCAAGCCCCGGACGAGGAGCTGTTGACGATCGCCCGTGAGTTGAAGACGGAGTTATTGAGCGCTGGCCATAGCTTGATCCATTCCCAACAGGATATCATTGATTACTTGAACCAGATCCGTACGCAGGTGGGTTTTACCCGTAAGCTGCGTCGTATCAAATATCTGCGGGAGCAGTTTGAGTTACAGGAGAACACGAATGTACGGGAGGTGGTAGATGCGGAGCGTTCCGTGGTATTGGAGGGCGTGCAGCCTACCTTATTCAAGATTTCCATTCCTTATTTGCAAACGGACGAGGCGCTGGATGTCATCTTGAAGGTGGCCGACGGCATGCGGCCGGACAAGGCGATCCACCGGCAGGAGCTAGGCGTGATCTCCGCCGAGCAGATGGAGAATCAAGAAGTGGGGGAGGCCGCTATCAATACCCGGAAGATGATGGATCTTTTTAGCCGGACCGGAGGGGATTTGTTCTCTTTCGTGATGGGCTACGAGTATAACCGGGAGATGGATTTCGAGGCGAAGGTTACGTTATTTTGCCGTTTGCTCTCCCTCTATGAAAATGAGTTGGAGATAACAGACCGTTTTGGGCATACGGAGCATATAGAATATGCCATTATTCAAAGAACCTAGTTGTAGAGACGGGGCGTGTCCCCTGTGATGAGACGGGGCACGCCCCGTCTCTACAACTGGATAAAATAAAACAACAATAATAAGGATGATAGATAATTTACCGGTACAGACCGCACAGATCTATGATTACCTGTCGAAAGGTAATTTTCTGTGCTCGAATACAAGTGTAAAGGAGTTGAGGACACTCTTCTCGGTCGTAGAAGATAATTTTGAGCGTTTACGTGATTATTTCTCGCATATCAATTTCGTGTTGGAGCAGGGGAATAATTACTTCTACTTCTCCCGCAAGGAGCCCCGGGCTACCTTGGAGCAAAAGCTCCAGCGTTTCTTCGCTTGGATCGATATCATGGACTTCTTCTGTACGTACGATACGGCCTTCGGGCCCGGTTTCACTTTCTCGCCGGCGGAGATATTGGTACGTTCCCGTATCGACATGGATCTAGAGATGAAGCTGGACGGGTTGAAAAAACATACCGGAGGCAAGGAAAAACGCAAGGATATCCTCGATACCATCTTGGACAGGATGACGAAAGAGGGCTTTATCGAGTGCGTGAGCGATATGAACGGGACGTGGAAAGTGCTCTCCTCGTGGGATTACCTCACGAAGATGATCCATAGTATTAACATAAAGAACGAAGATGAGATATCTCAATAAAATAGTATTTATAAACAGCGCCGCTATCCGTTACTCGGAAGTACAGCTGGATGGAAATATACATTTAATCGGAACGCAGGGAGTGGGGAAGAGTACGATCCTCCGTGCGATCCTTTTCTTTTACAACGCCGATACGCAGCGGCTCGGAATCCCGGTCGAGAAGAAGTCGTATCAGGATTATTATTTCCCTTATGCCGATTCCTCGATCATCTACGAGGTAGCGAGGGAGGATGGTTGGTTTACGGTACTTAGTTATAAGACGATGAACCGTATCTGCTACCGTTTTATCGCCTCTCCGTACCGGCCGGATCTTTTTATCGACGAGGAGGGAGCGCCTTATCCGTCGGATCGTATCCGCTCGGTGCTCGATAAGAACGGTATCAAATATAGCGGGGCGATCTCCACGTATGAGGAATACCGGAATATCCTCTACGGAAACTCGGATAATAAACGGGATTACTCCTGTTATTCCTTGATGGAGAGCGGCTCGTATCAGAATATCATCCGTACGATCCAGAACGTCTTGCTGAATTCACGCTTGGAGGCGGATTATATCAAGCAGACGATCATCACCTCCTTGAACGAGGCGGATAGCGTGATCGACTTGAGCCGTTACCGGAGCCATCTATCCGGTTTTGAGGCGCAACTGAATGATATCGGTGTTTTCCGTGAGCCGGGCATGGCGCGGAAGGCCGCCGGGATCTCCACCTTGTCGGACGATATCCGTAAGCGGGATTTACGGATCAACGATCTGTGCCGCCAATTGCGCGGGGCTTATCTGGAAACGGAGCGTATTTTGCCGGAGTTGTCCCGGAAGATACACGAGCAGGAGGCGGTCAAATCGGATTTCTATAAGCAAAGGGATAAGCTAGACGCTGAATCGAAGAACCGGACAGCCACGATGGAAGGCGAGTTGGCCGTGCTGAAAAACGCCTTGTCGGAGGCGGAAGCGAAACGGGTTTTCTATGCCGGAAAAGATATCCAGACGGCGATGGATCGTTGTAACAAATTGGAGATCTTACAGCAGGAACAGGAATCCTTAGTCGTGGAGAAAGATTTGCTTTCTTCCAAGAATAAAGAAGCCTCGGTCTTGCACGCCAATTTGATCGCTAATCTGAAGAACGAGTTGGCCGGCTTCGAGAACGAGAAACAGAAACAATTACTGGCGGCAGAGACTGAGATCAATGCTCGTCGGGAGGCTCGCCGGGAGTATTATCGACGGCTACGGGAGGAATCGCGCCATGCCGCCTCGGAGGAGAAAGAGCGTTTGTTGGTGGATCGGGAGAAACGTACGACGGAGGTCGCCGCCTTGAAGATGCGTATCAAGACTGCCCGAGGGCAGTCGGGAACCTCGGAGGAATTGGAGGCGGTCAAGGGGCGTCTCGGTAATTACGACGCGAACCGGAAGGACTTGGAGCTGAAGATCCGTGAGCTGAAGTACGAGTTGAACTACCAGACGAAAGAGTTCGAGACCGCCGAGAAGCATCTGGATGAGGACTATCAAAAGCTAGCGGAATCCAACGAGGTGAAGATCGAGGCCCTGAGCGCTAAGCTAGCGGAACTGACGGAGTTCTTGGACAACCAGAAAGATAGCTTCTTCAACTGGCTGTCCGAGCATAAACCCGGCTGGGAGCAGACGATCGGGCAAGTGTGTGACGAGCGTCTGCTTTACGGGAAAGAGTTTACGGCGGAGGTAGGCGAGGGAGATACCTTTTATGGAATCCGCTTCACCTCCGGGATTCACCGGAATGTCAAGACCAAGGAGGATTACTTGACGGAGAAGAAGGATGCCGAGGAAAAACGTGCCGGGATCCAGCGGTTCATCGCTACGGCGCGGCAGGATTTGGAGGCGGCCAAGGAGAATCTTCGCAAGCAATATCAATCCTCGGTGAAGTCCATCAAGGAGGATATCTATCATGCGGAATATGAGTTGGAACAACTGGCGGTTCGCAAGAAAGAGGACGAGTCTCGTATGTCGGCCTTGCGGGATCAGGCGACCCGTCTCAGGCAGGAGGAGATCCGGCGCTTGGAGGAGGAGTTGAACGCTGCCGAGGCCGTCCTTTCCTCGATCCAGCAGGAGATCGCCACGCTTCAAGGCAAGATGGACCGGGAACTCGCTTCCTTGGATGAGCAAGAGAAAGACGAGCTGGCTGCTTTGGATAAGGAACTCTCCGTCGCAAGGGAAGCTATCTCGGAGGAGATCGCACGCAAAAAAGCGGAGCTGGAAGAGCGCAAATCCGGATATGACAGGGAGCAATTGGATAGCTTGACCGCTAGCGGTGGCGATCCGAAACGTTTGGAGGAGATCCATTCCCGCTTGGCGTATATCGGTGGGGAGATTAAATATATCAACGAGACCAAGGCATTGATTATCGAGTATCTGAAAGATAAACGAGAGATGCTGGATAAGGTACCCGACTGGACGGCGGAGAGCCTGCGCTTGCAGCAGATCATCCACGGGGAACGGGAGGAATTGAAAAAACGTCTGGCGGACGTGAACCGGAGTATCTTCAAGGTAGATGCCGAGTTGAAGGAGCTGAAGGAGGCCAACCGGAAAGCGTTGGAGAACCGGGAGGAATATCACCGCTCTACCCTGTTGGACTGGTTTACCTCTAGGGAATCCATCTTCTCTTCCATGAACCGTACCGATACGGATGGCGATTGCCGTTCCTTGGTACGGGAGATCACGATCCGCGTCAGCGAGCAATCCCAGAAGCTTTCCGAGCTGCGCAAGGAGATAACCGCCTACACCGGCAATTTCTCCGAGGATAATGTGTTCGCCTTCAAGACGAGCTTCTCGGATGATAAAGAGTATATGGATTTCGCTTGCGACTTGAAGGAGTTTATCGACGAGGATAAGGTCTCGGAATACCAATCGCGTATCAATACCCGCAACTCCGATATCTTCCGGCAGATTACGGCGGACACGAAAAGCATGGTCTCTCAGGAAGGTAATATCCGTGGCGTGGTGGATCAGATCAACGCCGATTTCAAGGAGAAGAACTTCGTGGGGATTATCCAGTGTATCGAGATGCGTATTGATCCGAGCCAGAACAAGATCGTCAATCTGTTGAAGGAGATCAAGCGATTCAACGAGGAATATAGCTGGGATTTGGGGCAGAACCTCTTCGCTTCCTCAGCCGACGATACGGCTACCCGGGAGAAGGCGACGACGTTGCTACGTGAGTTGATCAAGTCGATGGACGCTTATTCCGGCAACTTGATCCGCTTGGCGGATTTCTTCGACCTTAAATTCCGGGTGATCGAGAACCGGAATGATACGGGCTTCGTAGAACGTCTTACGAACGTAGGCTCCGAGGGTACGGATATCTTGGTCAAATCCATGGTGAATATCATGTTGCTGAACGTGTTCAAGCGGAACGCCTCCACGGTATTCTCTGATTTCAAGCTCCATTGCATGATGGATGAGATCGGGAAGCTGCACCCGAACAACGTGGCGGGTATCTTGAAATTTGCCAACGACCGGGATATTCTCTTGATCAATGGTTCGCCGACCGAGCAGGATGCCCTGTCCTATAAGCACATCTATAAACTGGAGAAGGATACGGATAGCTTCACCCGGATTCGCAGGGTGATTACGCAGTTCGATTAGTTACGATCTATGTTAGGGCCTCGGTTAATACGGGTGAGAGACGAGGCTCTCTCATAGGTCATAGATTAGGCTCTCTTATAGGGGTAGGTGTCTCGTCTATGGCCCATAAGAGAGCCTCGTCTATGACTATACCATTGAAAAAATGTTAAAGCCCTGCGATCTCATCCAGCCAAAGCGTAGCCATCGCGTCGCTCGGCATTCGCCAGTCTCCGCGGGGGGAGAGGCTGATGGAGCCCACTTTCGGGCCGTCCGGCAGGCAACTGCGCTTGAACTGTTGCTGGAAGAAGCGGCGGAAGAAGGTATGGAGCCATTTCTTGAGGGTGGCATCGTCGTAGTTTTCCCCGAATGCCCGCTTCGCCAAGAAATAAATCTTCGTGGGTGAGGCTCCGAAGCGTAAGAAGTGATAGAGGAAGAAATCGTGCAGCTCGTACGGGCCTACCAAATCCTCTGTCTTCTGCTTGATATTCCCATGCTCGTCGGCGGGAATCAATTCCGGGCTGATCGGAGTGTCTACTATATCTAATAACGTGGCGCGGGAAGCCTCGTCTACCTTGTTATTGGCCACCCATTCCACTAGATATTTAACCAATGTCTTGGGAATGCTACCGTTGACGCCGTACATAGACATATGGTCGCCATTGTAAGTAGCCCAGCCCAAGGCAAGCTCCGAGAGATCCCCCGTACCGATCACAAGGCCGTTCTCTTGGTTTGCTACGTCCATAAGAAGTTGGGTACGCTCGCGGGCTTGGCTGTTCTCGTACGTCACGTCATGTACATGGATGTCGTGATCGATATCCTTGAAGTGTTGGATGCAAGCCTCCTTGATGGAGATCTCCCGGAGGGTCACGCCAAGGGAGCGTATCAAGTCGCAGGCATTGGTATAGGTACGATCCGTCGTTCCGAAGCCGGGCATGGTGATGCCGATGATCTTATCCCGTGGGATCTTCAAGGCATCGAAGGTCATGACGGTGACCAGTAGGGCCAAGGTGGAATCCAGTCCCCCAGAGATGCCTACGACGGCGGTTTGGGCGTGGGCATGGAGGACACGCTTGGCGAGTCCCGCTACCTGTATATGGAATATTTCCTCGCAACGTTCTTTCAAGGCATCGCCGGAAGGGGTAAAGGGATGCGGGTCGATTGCCCGGGTCAAATCCAGTGTCCGGTTGGGAAGGCTGAATGAGACTACGGTGCCGTTATCCATGTTATGGTTGAGATAACCCTGCATGAAACTGGTGTTGATCCGTCGGTCGTTCTGTAAGTTCTGGATATCGATCTCGCTGATAACGAGTTGCTCCTCCATGGAGAAACGCTCGGATTCCCTTAACAACGTGCCGTTCTCCGCTATGATACCGTTTCCCGCGAATACGAGGTCGGTACTGGATTCCCCGAAACCGGCGGAAGCGTAGACGTATCCGGCGATACAACGTGCGGATTGCTGGCAGATCAAGGATCGTAAGTAAGCATGCTTACCGATCAACTCGTTGCTGGCGGATAGATTGAATATCAAGTTCGCCCCCTGCATGGCTAGCTCGGAGCTGGGAGGGATGGGAACCCAAAGATCCTCGCAGATCTCGATACCCACACGTACCTCATCGTACTCGAAGATCAGGTAGCAATCCAGCGGCACTTCCCGGTTACCGATCGTGATCATGGATTGCTGTAGGTGTGAAGAGGCCGTGAACCAACGCTCTTCTTGGAACTCCTTGTAGCTGGGCAGGTAACTTTTGGGCACTACCCCCAATATCTCGCCCCGTTGGAAAGCGACGGCGGCGTTTATCAGTTGGCTCCCGCTGACAAGCGGGCAACCTACGATCGTTAGTAAATCCAGATCGGCGGTGTTGTTCACTAAATCCAGCAAGGCTTTCTCGGCGTTTCTGAGTAAGGTCTCTTGCGAGAACAAATCCATGCAAGTATAAGACGTAACCGATAATTCGGGGAAGGCGATGATCTGGACCTCTTTTTGGGACGCTTGGCGCATCAATCCCTCAATCTGTTGAATATTATAAAAGCAGTCAGCCACTTTAACCTGTGGTACGGCTGCCGCTACTTTGACGAATCCGTAATTCATATTTGTTATTGTTTATCTGATAGATGTTCTTAATTTATCGGGGTTTTGACGACAGTCCCACAACAATACGATACGTATGGAACGTTTTCCTTCTTGGGTATATATAAGTTTATGATGTCCCTCGATCAAGGAGCGATATTCCTTGTCTCTATCGGCGAAAGTCTCTTCTATAGTACCAATAAGAGGATTGTTCTTTATCCGGATACAATTCTTCTCCAACTTATCGATAAAGTTGAGAGCAGCTTGTTTCCCAAAGTGCTTTAAACAGTAGGCTATGGCTAAATCAGCTTGTCTTTTCGCACGGGGTGCCCAGATTACTTTAGCTTGTTTCTCCATGTCTCAAAGAATTGGTGCATATCATCCTCATTGATGCCTTTACCTTCTTCTAGCTCCTGTTCGGCTATATCTATTTCCCTATTGGCTTCTTTCAAACTGAATGAAATGGGAGATGCTGCATTCGCCTTGGACATAATTCGTTTCATATATTTCTCGATCTTTAGGACCGTTTCCATATCGTCTATTTTATTGAGATACCTCTCGATAAAGCTTTCTCTCCATTGTTGTAACTCTATTGTCGTCATATCAATTTCCCTCCTATATATTTATGCCCCAAAGGTATGTATTTTGTATGGGATAAAAAAGAAGGAGAGGTATACTTCGCAGCATCCTCTCCTTATTAACACAAAACAATCAACAAAAAACTACTGTCTGAATAAGACTATCTGATGAATAAAAGCTCACGGTATTTCGGCAAGGTCCATATCTGGTCGTCGACAACCAGTTCCAACTTGTCGATATGGTAACGGATGGCTTCCATCATCGGGACGATCCGATCGTGGTAAGCGATCGCCTTCTCCCGCTCGCTCTCGATCTTGTTGGCTATCTTGCGGGCGTTGACCATCTCGTCCACTTTTTCCTTGATGAAGATCGTGCGGTTCGCTATATCCTCGATGATCTCCATGTTCTTGGAGGATAGATGGGCGGCTTTATCGGCGGGGAATAATTCACGCATCTTATATACGTTGTCGATCAAGGAAGACTGGTATTTGGTGGCCATCGGGATGATATGGTTCATTGTCAGGTCGCCTAATACACGGGCCTCGATCTGGATCTTCTTCGTGTACATCTCCCATTTGACCTCGTTGCGAGCCTCCAGCTCCTTGCGGGTCATGACTCCCGTGGACTCGAACATGCGGACGCTGCTATCTTTCAAATAAGCGTCGAAGATCAAAGGCACGCTGGTCTCGCAATCCAAGCCCCGGCGTGCGGCCTCGGCCTTCCATTCCTCGCTGTAGCCATTGCCGTCGAAATGGATCGCCTTGCATTCCTTGATATCCTTGCGGATTACCTCGATGATAGCGGCGAACTTATCCTTTCCGGTGGCTATCTTAGCGTCTAGCTCGGCCTTGAACTGCCTCAACTGATCCGCTACGGCGGCGTTCAATACCAGCATGGCGGCGGCGCAGTTCGCGGAGGAACCTACGGCACGGAACTCGAAACGATTACCGGTGAAGGCGAAAGGGGAGGTACGGTTACGATCCGTGTTATCGATCAATAACTCGGGGATACGGGCGATATCGAGTTTCATGCCTTGCTTTCCCGCTAGGTTGAAATCTTCCGTGTCGCTGTTCTCCAGATGTTCCAATACCTTGGATAACTGTGTACCTAAGAAGCTGGAGATGATCGCTGGGGGAGCCTCGTTCGCTCCCAGACGATGGGCGTTGGTCGCGCTGGAGATGCTGGCCTTCAGCAATGCGTTATGGGTGTACACGGCTTTCAGTACGTTGACCACGAAGGTCACGAAGCGCAGGTTGTCTTCCGGCGTCTTACCCGGTCCCATCAAAAGGATTCCGGTATCGGTTCCCAGCGACCAGTTATTGTGCTTGCCGGAACCGTTCACGCCTTTGAACGGTTTCTCGTGCAACAGGACACGGAACCCATGTTTGCGGGAGATCTTGCGCATTAGGGCCATGATCAGTAAGTTATGGTCATTGGCGAGGTTGCATTCCTCGAAGATGGGAGCCAGCTCGAATTGGTTCGGGGCGACCTCGTTATGACGGGTCTTTACGGGAATGCCAAGTTTCAATGCCTCAACCTCGAGGTCTTTCATGAATTCCATGACACGGGTGGGGATGGCTCCGAAGTAATGATCCTCCAACTGTTGGTTCTTCGAGCTTTCATGTCCCATCAAGGTTCGGCCGGTCATCAACAGATCGGGACGTGCGGCGTATAGGCCCTCGTCTACTAGGAAGTATTCCTGTTCCCAACCTAGGTAGGCGTATACTTTCTTCACGTCCGGGTTGAAGTAGTGGCAGACATCGACCGCCGCCTTGTTCACGGCTTCCAAGGCTTTCAGCAAGGGAGCTTTGTAGTCGAGGGACTCGCCTGTGTAAGCGATGAAGATCGTCGGGATGCACAGGGTGTCTCCTACGATAAAAGCAGGGGAGGAAGGATCCCAAGCCGAGTAGCCACGGGCCTCGAACGTATTGCGGATACCGCCGTTCGGGAAACTGGAGGCGTCCGGCTCTTGCTGGATCAGTAGTTTGCCCTCGAATTCCTCAAGTACGCCGCCTTTGCCATCGTGCTCGATGAAAGCGTCGTGCTTCTCGGCGGTACCTTCTGTCAAGGGATGGAACCAGTGGGTGTAGTGGGTAGCGCCTTTTTCCATCGCCCATTTCTTCATGCCGGAGGCCACGGCGTTCGCTGTCTCACGGTCTAGCGGGGTACCGTTGTCGATGGAGTCCACCAGTCTCTCGTACGCTCTCTCTGGAAGATATTTGAACATCTTCTCACGGTTGAATACTAACTCACCGTAATACTCGGAAGGTCTCTCGGCGGGAGTGGTTAGCTCGGTCGCTTTCTTCTCGAACGCCGATTCTACGACTCTAAATCTTAACTTTGACATAATACCTGATGATTATTGTTGTTTATAGTAAATGACTTATCTTAGCCACTTCCTCAGCCTAGCCATGGCCTCTAGGGTGTCATCCCTATCGCCGAAAGCGGTGAGGCGTAGATAACCTTCCCCGCTCGGTCCGAATCCCACTCCGGGGGTTCCGACTATCTTGACTTCATAAAGCAGTTTGTCAAAGAATTTCCATGAGGGGAGGCTGTCCGGGGTCTTTAGCCAGAGGTATGGGGCGTTATCGCCTCCGTACACCGTAAGACCGCAGTTTTGCAGACCCTCTTTCATGATCTTCGCGTTGGTCATATAATAATTGATAGTAGCTGTTACTTGCTGTTTCCCGGCGGTGGAATAAACCGCCTCCGCACCCCGTTGGGTTATGTAGCTGGTTCCGTTGAATTTCGTGCATTGGCGACGGTTCCATAATTTGTTCAACTGTACCCGTTGCCCGTCCAGCGTGAAGGCGTTCAGCTCCTTCGGTACGACCGTGTATCCGCAACGTATCCCCGTGAACCCGGCGGTTTTAGAGAAGCTCCGAAATTCGATGGCTACCTTCTTCGCTCCTTTGATCTCGTAGATAGAGTGGGGGATATTCGGGTCCTGTATATAAGCCTCGTAAGCGGAGTCGTACATGATAAGCACGTCGTTGGCAAGGGCATAGTTTACCCATTTCTTCAATTCGTCCTTAGTCAAGGTCGTTCCGGTCGGGTTATTGGGATAGCAGAGGTAAAGGATGTCCACCCTGCGACTGGGCAGATCCGGTACGAAGTTGTTTTCCTCCGTGCAAGGGATGTATACGACATCGCTCCATTTCCCGTTTTCCAATACCCCGGTGCGTCCGCTCATTACGTTCGAGTCGATGTAGGCCGGATATACGGGGTCTGTCACCCCGATACTATTGTCGTGGCGGAGCATGTCACCTATATTTCCACAATCGCTTTTCGCTCCGTCGCTGATGAATACCTCGCTCGGTTCGATAAAGACTCCCCGGCTGGCATAATCGTTCTTGATGATAGCGTCGATTAGGAATGGATATCCCTGCTCGGGGCCATATCCGTGGAATGTATCCTTGCTCGCCATTTCTTCCACGGCTTTATGCATCGCCTCGATAACGGCGGGGGCAAGTGGTTGCGTAACGTCACCAATACCCATTCGAATGATCTTATCCTTGGGATGGGTAACCTTGAAGCTGTTTACCTTTTTCGCGATGTCGGAGAAAAGGTAATTGTTCTGTAGTTTCAGGAAATGTTCATTAATTAGTGCCATACTCAGTTCTTTTGTTTTTATGTTGTTGTTTTTGTTGTTTTGTCTTGTTCCCCGTGTCAGACTTTGATGAATCCCTCGAATACGTTGACCGCTCCGCCGGTCATAAAGACCTTACCGCTTCGCTCGTTCCACTCGATGGTTAAAGGGCCCCCATCCATGATGACCTTTGTCTTTCGCTTTGTCTTCCCACGTACGACCCCGGCCACGGCGGTGGCGCAAGCTCCGGTTCCGCAGGCTTGGGTGATGCCGGAACCTCGTTCCCACACTCTCATCCGTACCTCGTCCGGCTTTAGCACCTGCACGAACTCCACGTTTGTCCGATCCGGAAAAAGCGGGAGGCATTCCAGTAACGGGCCTACGCTTGCCAGATCGACCTGGTCCATCTCGTCCACGAAGATAACCAAATGAGGATTTCCCATAGAGATGACGGTGCCGGTGTAAATTTCTCCTCCGGCCTCAACTTCCAAGGCGATCTCACCTACGGCAGGCTTTCCCATATCTACCGTGACCTCGGTGACCTCTTCACGCTCTATTTTCAATTGTAGCTCTTTGATACCAGATAAGGTCTCTAAGGTAACCTTGTTCTTTTGCGTTAGGCCGGCCTCATAGACATATTTGCCAATACATCTGGATGCGTTTCCGCACATCATCGCCTCGGAGCCGTCCGCATTATAGATATGCATGCTGAAATCGGCGATGTCTGAAGAACCTATCAAGACCAAACCATCAGATCCTATGCCTGTGTGCGGCTTGCTCCATGCGATAGATAATTCCTCGGGATTGTCTATCGGATAGACCATCGTGTTTACATAGATGTAATCATTTCCGGCACCGTGCATCTTTGTGAATCTGATTGATTTTGTCATTTTGATGATATTATTCTTTATATTATTTCTTTTTGTTTTATTGTAATGCAAATATATAACGTTTTGATAAGTATATAACAGGTGAGAGGCTCGAATGTTTTATAAATATGAGGTTTGTAATAGATTGAAGTTATAATATATGCTTTTAGTTATAAATAATAATTAGAAGTGCGTGTTTTGGTTTTATATCGTAATATATGCTTTGTGAATATGGGTTGCTGTAACTGTAAGTAAAAAAGCTATATATCTATCTATTTGCTTAAAATAAGTCTGTTTGTCTGACGAGCCTCTTTTTCAAGAAGCCTTAACTAGGGATAGATAATGGGTGAAAATACGTATTTAACCACTGATTTCTACGTAAAAGGTCATGTTTTGTCACACGAAAGGTCGCGTTGGGCGACGCAAGTAGTGGCGTTAGCCAATGCGATAGGTCGCGTAAGGCGATACATATAGTCGCGTTGGGCGATACAACCGTATGAAATGCCTCTTTTATCCGTATAAAAAACATGTTTTGACCCGTATAAATGTGAACTAGCATGAATTATTTCTCTAGAACAAAAGGTCGTATTTGGTTAATATATTACTAAACAATCATTTGCTAATATTTTTTCTCATATTTAGGGACGAGAAGTACATCAGGCCAGAAAAATCAACTCTCCGGGAGTTTGGTTTACAAATTGACAAAAAGAAAGGAGCTACTCGGTTTTGTTTCCGGATAGCTCCTTTTATCAGATTAACTAATTATCTAGATAATTTATTTTACGAACTTAACAGTTGTCTTATGAGCAGATCTCAAGAGCTTAGACTGATCGATTGAGATCATATAAATACCGTTCGGCATATTCGGAGTGCTGATGTATTGCTCATCGCTAGTGATGATACCCGTAGAAACAACTCTACCTACCATATTAACGATTACATAATTACCCTTACCATTCTTTACATAAAGACCGCTAGCGGTTGTAGATACCGTAACCTCTTGAACCTCGTCATTGATAGTCTCGTTATCGGTGATGATACCCATAGCGTCAGATGTAATATATAATGTCGCCATGCGGACATTTTCTTTAACGCCATCGCCATTAGGATCAACAGCAGGACTAAAGTCTACCGTAATCTTAGTATCATTTGTAGGAGCCGTAGCCTTGATATTCATGACTTTTTCTTTACTGCTTCCTTTCAAGAAGTTGACATCTACGATCATCTTTGTATCTTTTAAGCTCGTAGCTTCAACTTTTGTCGTTGCGTCGATTTCCATTACACGAATAACCTCATCTTTTTTAGCTTCGTAAATAGAATCGATTGTAATAGTGTAATTGGTTTCTGCGCTTGCTTTAAGATTACTAACGACACCATTAACAAGAGAGGACATAATAGAATTGATTGCTGTGCTCATTGTTGCTGGCATTGTAACGATCTGTTTAGACATTGGAGTCCAAGCTGTATTTACGTCAGCACGTACTGAATCTGTTGTCGTTAAAACTAGATTTGCTCCAGATACGCCAATTGTCGGAGTCAACTTCTTATATCCTTTGATTTTGCTAGATGCGGCATCATATGAAGTCAAGACAATAGAATCTGCAGGCATGCCTGTTGTTGATTTCAAGTTTGCATATACGACGGCGTCACCCATTGGCAATTTTGCGTTAGGTGCTTGTAGAGGTTTACCGAATAAGCTAGCCTTGATTACATTATCAGTCATTAATTTCGTCATATCAACAGATACTTGGAAATTAGGGACTTGGGCCAATGATTCAGAGAGGCTACGTAAATTTTCTTCTAAAGTAACATTGTAATCAATCGTACCTGTACTATTAGAATTCTCTGCAAGACTAATTAATTTACCATCTTTAAGAGGAAAATTAGGCATCATGCTACCTAGTGTTCCCAAGAAGCCTAATTTTAATTCAACAGATAAACTGCTGAATGGAAGGATGACCCCCTTATCTTTCGTGTTTATTAATATTGATAGCAAATTAGCAGGTACACCAGTCGTCGCATCAGTCATAGCAGCGGCACTGACATCAATTTTCTCGGGCAATTCAATTTTTACATTAATTCCATTAACCGTAACATTATATTCTTTATAGTTACTGAATGAAAGTTTTACGTCATTTACTAAGCCCGCAATGATATCTCCCATTCCTGCATAGTCAGGAGGCAATATTTTAGAGAAATCTAAAGAACTGAGATTTAACTTTAGACTATCCGGAGTAGCCGAGATTGTGTTTAGTTGATCGGCACGTAAACTTGATACTTGTGGCAAAAATAACGGGGAGTTGATAACATTTTCGATATTAGGATTAGCTAGGGACATGAAATCAACACCACTGATTTGCTTTACTTGATCAAAAACAGCAGGAACAATAACTTTAACAACAGCAGCCTTTTCTTTATCTGTTAATTGTTTTTGTTGTTGTGCCATCACTGGGGTGGTAGCCATGAATGTAGCGGCTGCCAAACTAATGCATGTAAAGATTTTCTTCATATAAATTTGTTTTAAAGTGTTTTATGACTCTAGCTGGCAAAGTTATTATAAAAATTAAATGCACCAGCGTTTATTATTCATAAAAGTTGGTGCATTTTGCTACTAAAGAAAAGAAATATTCGTCAATAAGCGGATTCATGTACGCCTTTTATGGCCCTGCCGCTTGGCTCGTTCATATTTTTGAAAGCCGAGTCCCAAGCTAAAGCCTCTGCGGTAGAACACGCTACGCTAGGAATGGAAGGTACGCTTCTCGCCGCGCTTTCGCTGGGGAAATGCTCTTCAAAGATGGAGCGGTAATAATACTCTTCCTTGTTTTGGGGCGGATTGATCGGGAATCGTTTGGCGGCATTCGCCATCTCTTCATCAGTGACCGACTCGGAGGTTATTTTCTTTAATGTATCGATCCAGCCATAGCCTACCCCATCCGAGAATTGCTCTTTTTGCCGCCAAGCGATCTCCTTGGGCAAGCTGTCGGAAAATGCTTCTCGAAGTATCTTCTTCTCGATGATCGTACCCGGGCACATCTTTGCCACCGGATTCAGACGCATGGCCACATCAAGAAACTCTTTATCCAAGAACGGCACTCGTCCTTCTACGCCCCATGCGCAAAGGCTTTTGTTCGCGCGCAAGCAATCATATAAATACAGTTTGCTTAATTTACGCAGGGTCTCTTCATGGAAAGCCTGTGCGTTCGGGGCCTTATGGAAATATAAATATCCCCCGAATACCTCGTCCGCACCCTCGCCGCTTAGTACCATCTTGATACCCATGCTCCGGATCACACGGGCCAGTAAATACATGGGGGTGGAGGCTCGGACGGTAGTGACATCATAGGTCTCGATATGATAAATGACATCTCGTAAAGCGTCCAATCCTTCTTGTATCGTATAATGGATCTCATGATGAACCGTACCGATCGCATCCGCTACTTTACGGGCGGCGAGCAAGTCCGGGGCATCTTTCAATCCGATGGCGAACGAGTGGAGTTGAGGCCACCATGCGTCCGCTTTCCCATTGGTCTCGATGCGTTTCGCCGCGTATTTCTTGGCGATAGCGGAGGTGATGGAGGAATCCAGACCTCCGGATAGAAGGACGCCGTAAGGGACATCGCTCATCAGTTGGCGTTTGACGGCGGCTTCCAGCGCATCGTGAAGTTGTTGTACGTCGGTAGGATTATCTTTCACGTTGGCGTAATCTATCCAGTCACGGGTGTACCATCTCGTGAGTTTACGGTCTTCGCTATAGAAATAATGACCGGGGAGGAACGGCTCGTAATGAGTGGCGAAGCCTTCAAGTCCTTTTAACTCAGAAGATACCATCAAGTGTCCCTCGTCATCGTATCCGATGTAGAGCGGGATCACGCCGATCGGGTCACGGGCGATCAAGTAAACCCCTTTCTCCTCGTCATAGAGAGCGAAGGCGAAAATACCGTTGATATCCTCGATGAAATCAATCCCTTTCTTCTTGTATAAGGCGAGGATCACCTCGCAATCGGAGCCGGTTTGGAACTCGTAATCGCCTTTTAACCGTTCTCGTAATTCCTGATGGTTGTAGATCTCTCCGTTGACGCAGAGGATGAGTTTCCCGTCGGGGCTGACTAAAGGCTGCCCTCCGGAGGCAGGGTCTACGATGGAAAGGCGTTCATGGGCCAAGATAGCGGTTTTGCCTTGGTAGATACCACTCCAGTCCGGCCCCCGGTGACGGATTCGTTTACTCATTAATAACGCTTGTTTACGCAGGGCTTGCGCTCCGTCGTGTATATTGAATATCGCTGTTATACCACACATGATCATTAAAAATTGAAAGTTGAAAATTAGTTGGTTTGTAAGAAACGGTCGATGGATCGGGCGACATTACGGCCGGAGGCCATCGCTTTTACGACTAGGCTCGCTCCGCTGACAGCGTCTCCGCAGGCAAATAGGTTGCTGTTGGCGGTATATCCGGCGTTGTCTACGGCGATGTTATCGCGGTTGTCGGTAGCCAATCGCAGTTCTTTGATCAATCCTTCTTGCTCCGGATGCAGGAAGCCCATGGCGAGGAAAACCAGATCGGCCTCGATGATCTCTTTCTTGCCGGTCAGCCTCATCTGCGGACGGCCTCTGTCTGGGGAGGGAACCCATTCGACTTCTTCTACCTCAACCCCTATCAGGTTGTTTTTCTCTCCGATAAAACGGTTAGAGGTTAGGTTCCACCGGCGGATACAACCTTCCTCATGGCTGCTGCTGGTTTTCAGTACTTGGGGATACATGGGCCAAGGTGTCGCCGGATTCTGTCCGACGGGTGGCTGGGGCATGATCTCGATCTGGGTGACACAGGCCGCCCCATGACGGTTCGCTGTCCCTACACAATCGCTACCCGTATCACCTCCGCCAATCACTAAGACTTTCTTGCCTTTGCAATTGATCTGGCTTTTGGGCGGGATGGGGATGCCTTCTAAGATCCGGTTCTGCTGGCTTAATAACTCCAAGGCGAAATGTACGCCTCTTAAATGACGTCCCTCGATAGATAGATCCCGGGGAACCTCGGCGCCGATCGCTACGCAAACAGCGTCGAAATCTTTCACTACATCTTTCGCTAATATCTCTTTGCCGACCATCGTGTTTACACGGAAAAGAATCCCTTCTTGCTCCATGATACGGATACGGCGATCGATAATGTGCTTGCCTAGCTTGAAATTGGGGATGCCGAAGCGTAGCAAGCCGCCCGGTAACTCATCTTTCTCGAATACGGTGACTTCATATCCTTTCCGGTTCAATTGGTTCGCTACGGTCAATCCGGCGGGACCGCTACCGATCACGGCTACCTTTTTCCCGTTGCGTACCGGTTGGATAGGCTGTACGTATCCTTCCCGGAAAGCGGCTTCCACGATAGCCGCCTCGTTCTCACGGATCGTGACAGGTTCGTCGCAGCTAAGTTTCAGTACGCAGCTTTTCTCGCAGAGGGCGGGGCAGACACGTCCCGTGAACTCCGGGAAGTCGTCGGTCTGCTCCAATACGTGATATGCCTCTTTGTAACGGCCTTTGTATAACAAATCTTGCCATTCGGGTTGCTTGTTACCCAGCGGGCAGGCCCAGTGGCAGAAGGGTACGCCACAATCCATGCAGCGGGAGGCCTGCGTACGGCGGTCGCCGCTGTTCAAGGTCTGTTCTACCTCGCTGAAATCATCTATACGTTCGTGGACGGGACGATAGCCCGCCTCTTGTCTATGTATCGTTAGAAATGCTCTTGGGTTTCCCATAGTTCTCTTGTTTTTGTGTAAATATTTAGTAGTCTTTCTGCATCTCCGCGATCTTGCGTTGGAGTTTGCGCATCTGTTCCTCTTGGAGTACTTTCTTGTATTCGATCGGGACGATCTGGATGAACTCATCCACGTACTTGTTCCAGTTATCGAGCATTAATCCGGCCAGATGGCTGCCGGTATGATGATAATGCTTGCGGATCAATTCATGAAGTTCCTTCCGTGAGGTGCTATCCTCGATCAAGGAAAGCTCTACCATTTCCATGTTGCAATAATAATCGAAATCACCATTCTTGTTCCATACGTAAGCGACACCGCCACTCATTCCGGCGGCGAAGTTCCGGCCTGTATTGCCTAAGACGACAACCCGGCCTCCGGTCATGTACTCGCAACAGTGGTCGCCTACACCTTCCACGACAGCGATCGCCCCGGAGTTTCGCACGCAGAAACGCTCTCCGACCCGGCCGTTGATATAAACCTCACCACTGGTAGCTCCATATAATAAGGTATTACCGGCTATCGTATTGTCTTCCGCTATAAAGGTGGAGCGTACCGGAGGCATTAAACTGATGTGTCCGCCACTCAATCCTTTTCCGAGATAGTCGTTCGCCTCGCCTTCCAACCGGAAATGTACGCCGTGAGCCAGAAAGGCTCCGAAGCTCTGGCCTGCCGCCCCCTTGAACTTGATATGCAGGGTGTTCTCCGGTAACCCGATGTTCCCGTACCGCTTGGCGATCTCGCCGGAAAGCATGGCTCCTACGGAACGATCGGTGTTGGCTATCGCGTAATCCAACGATACTTCCTGTCCGGATTCGATGGCGGCCTTTGCGTGACGGATTATATCCACATCTTTCACGTTGTCGATCGCATGGAGTTGACGGGTGACATGATGGATGGCCTGCGTGGCGGCTTGTTCCGGTAGATGGATCAAGCGGCTGAGATCCAATAGATCATGTTTCTCGATATGATCAGAAGGTTTACGCATGAGTAAGTCCGTACGGCCAATGATATCGTCTAGTTTCGTATAGCCTAGCTCTGCCAGATATTCCCGAACTTCACGGGCGAGGAAGGTGAAGAAATTCACCAAATATTCGTGTCGGCCATGAAAGCGTTTACGTAATTCCTCATCTTGGGTAGCGACACCTACCGGACACGTGTTCATATGGCATTTACGCATCATCACACAGCCTAAGACAATCAAGGCGGAGGTGGCGAATCCAAACTCCTCGGCACCCAGCATCGCCATCAATACGATATCCCGTCCGGTTTTCAACTGTCCGTCTGTTTGCAAGCGGACTTGTCCCCGGAGGCCGTTCATCACGAGCGTCTGTTGAGTCTCGGATAGTCCTAGCTCGGGTGGGATTCCGGCGTAACGGATAGAGCTTATCGGGGAAGCCCCCGTTCCTCCTTCTGCCCCGGAGATCACGATCCGGTCCGCTTTTGCCTTGGCTACACCGGCGGCGATGGTTCCCACGCCACTCTCGGATACGAGTTTCACACTGATCTCGGCTTGAGGGTTCACGTTCTTCAGATCGAAGATCAATTGCGCCAAGTCCTCGATCGAGTAAATATCGTGGTGAGGTGGGGGAGAGATCAGAGAGATTCCCGGGATCGAGTGACGGGTTCTCGCTATGATATCGTTCACCTTATAGCCGGGAAGCTGTCCTCCTTCGCCCGGTTTCGCTCCTTGGGCGACCTTGATCTGGATCTCGTCGGCGTTTACCAGATATTCCGTGGTCACGCCAAAGCGTCCGGAGGCTACTTGCTTGATGGCGGAGCGGAGCGATAACCCGTCCTCACGGGGGATGAAACGAGCCGAGTCCTCACCACCCTCGCCCGTGTTACTGCGTCCGTGTATCTTGTTCATGGCTATAGCTATCGTCTCGTGCGCTTCCCGGCTGATAGAGCCGAAGCTCATCGCTCCCGTGACAAAGCGGCGCATGATCGTTTCTTCCGGCTCTACCTGCTCCAAGGGGATCGGGGTGCGTTGTTTGAAGGTCAGGAAATCACGCAAGAATATGGGGCTTTCCTTCTCATCAACCACATGGGAATATTCCTTGAATTTCTTGTAGCTCCCCAAGCGGGTAGCTAGTTGAAGCATGGAAATGGTATCCGGGTTCCAAGCGTGTTTCTCGCCATCCTTGCGGAAGGAATAAATGCCTTTATGTTCCAATAAAGAATCCGTGGGGTGGGAGAATGCGTCATTGTGCATGGCGATCGCATCTGCCGCTATCTCTTCCAAGCGGATACCACCGATGTTGCTGGTGGTTCCCCCGAAGTAAGTATCTGCCAGATCCCGGCTTAGGCCGATCGCCTCGAAAAGCTTTGCTCCCCGGTAACTGCGGATCGTGCTGATCCCCATCTTGCTCATAACCTTGAATAAACCCTTGCAAATGGCTTTTACGTAATTCTTCTCGGCAGTCTCGTAATTCAATTGTATCTCTTGCCTGTCTACTAGATCATCCAAGATAGCGAAAGCCATATAAGGGTTGATGGCACTGGCTCCGTAGCCTAGTAAGAGGGCGGCGTGCATTACCTCACGCATCTCGCCGGTTTCCACTACCAGCGCTGTTTGCACCCTTTTCTGCACGGAGATCAGATGGTGATGTACGGCGCTTACCGCTAACAGGGAGGGGATCACCGCTTTTTTCTTATCTACGTTCCTGTCGCTTAGGATGATATAGTTAACGCCATCGGTGACGGATTGCTCCGCTTGCTTACATAATTCGTCCAAGGCAGCTTTCAGTCCTGCGCATCCTTTCTCTGCGTCAAACAAAGTGGGGAGCTTAACACTTTTAAAGCCCTTATACCGGATGTTACACAGGAGATCCAGTTGTGTATTGGTCAAGATCGGATGGTTCAGCCGAACCATTTTACAGTGGCTCTCGGTTGGAACTAAGATATTGCTTCCCACGGCCCCGATATACTCGGTCAGGCTCATGACGAGTTCCTCGCGGATCGGGTCGATCGGCGGGTTGGTTACTTGGGCGAATTGTTGGCGGAAATAATTATAGAGGATTTGCGGACGGGCGGATAATATGGCCAGTGGCGTATCGTTGCCCATGGAGCCGACCGGTTCCGCCCCTCCCGTGCACATCGGTACGATGATACGTTCGATATCCTCACGGCTGTATCCGAACGTACGCAGTAGCTTGTCGTATTTCTCTACCTTATGAGGAATCTTACGGCCGGATTTCAACTCGTCCAATTCCACCCGGTTTTTCTCCAGCCAAGTACGGTAGGGCTGGGCGTTCGCCAGTTGTTCCTTCAGCTCGCTATCGTAATAAATCTCGCCTTTCTCGGTATCGATGAGTAAGATCTTTCCGGGTTGCAGACGGCCTTTTTCCTTGATCTCGTTAGGCTCGAAATCCATGACGCCGACTTCGGAGGCCACGACCATCATGTCATGTTTCGTGATCAGGTAGCGGGCGGGGCGGAGACCGTTACGGTCTAGCATGCCTCCGGCGTAGCGTCCGTCGCTAAAGAGCAGGGCGGCAGGCCCGTCCCACGGTTCCATCAAGATGGAGTGATATTCGTAGAAAGCCTTTAGGTCTTCGGAGATCGGGTTCTTCTCGTTGAAACTCTCCGGTACCAGCATCGCCATGGCATGCGGCAGGCTCATCCCGGAGGCCACGAAGAATTCCAATACGTTATCCAGTGAGGCACTGTCACTCATGCCCGGCTGGATGATCGGGCGTATATCGTTGATATCCGGGATTCTGGGGGAGGATAGTACGCTCTCCCGGGCCTCCATCCATCCCCGGTTGCCCCGTATCGTGTTTATTTCCCCGTTATGTGCCAGTAGGCGGAAAGGTTGCGCCAGACTCCAAGTGGGGAAGGTGTTGGTACTGAAGCGTGAATGTACCAATGCCAGTCCGCTAGTGAAATAAGGTTGCGTCAGGTCCGGAAAGTAATGGCGTAGCTGCATGGATTCCAGCATGCCTTTGTAAACGATGTTTTTGGTGGAAAGAGACGCTATATAGAAATCATCCTTGGCCGGAAGGTCGGTGGCCGATACCCTTTTCTCGACCCGCTTACGTATGAGGTATAGCTTTAGTTCCAGCTCTTGCTGATCGTTGCAGCCGATGATGAATATCTGCTTGATATCAGGTTCGGTCGCTTGTGCGTCCTTTCCCAAGATTTCCGTATGAACGGGAACTTTGCGTAAGTGCATCAAGGTTAATCCCTCTTTCTCGATCTCTTCGATGAGGATACTGAGGATGCTTGCTTGCTGTTCCTCGTCTTTGGGGAGGAAGATTAGTCCGGTGCCATATTTGCCTTTTTCGGGAACCGGAATTCCTTGCAGGAGGATGAACTCATGCGGGATCTGTAATAAGATTCCCGCTCCGTCACCCGTTTTGTTATCGGCTCCCTCGGCGCCTCGGTGCCTCATGTTCTCTAGTACCTTAAGGGCTGATTCGATGATGTCGTGCGATTTCTCGCCGTGGATATTTACTAACATTCCTACTCCACAAGCGTCATGTTCATAAGACGGGTCGTATAATCCTTGTCTGCTATTAAAATGATTTCTGTTTGTTTTCATTTATTGACCTTATGTTTGCGTATAAATGATTATTGCGTCAATTTGTTTCGCAAATATAGGTATTAATGGCATAATGTAATTGCTTGTAGGAGCGAAAGAACGGAGAAAAGATAAGAATATCTTATCTGATGTTTCTATTTGTAAGTATTTATTGGGTTTATTCTTTTTATTTGAAAGATATTTGGCTGGTTAGTTTGCTAAATGAAAGATGAACTAAAAAAAGAAGCACCGTCACGTTTTGCGACAGTGCTTCTTTTTCTCCGGAAGCGCTGTCACGGATTGTGATGTCGCTTCCTTTCTGTTTTATCTATCGGGATATTCTCGGATGAAATAGCGGGATAGGAATTCCCAATTATCTTGTATGATCGCCTTGCCACGTTCCGGGCTGGTAAGGCTTTTTGTTTGTGCGTCGGCCAACATGCCTCGGTCTACCAGCTCTTTCAGGAAGTAAACGCTGCAATGTTTCACGATGAAGAAAGAGAGCGCTTGCTTGGCGGCACGGTTGGCGTCGTAGAAGGGATTGTTCTCATCCTTGATCAACTCCACGTCACGGGTAATGACTTGGGCGCCTTCCTCGGGCGTGGCGTAGATCGCCAGCTTCTTGCCTTGCCAGTCCTCGGGAAGATGGAAGTTCTCGGCGGGGATAAGGCCGGAAGTCTCCGTGATAAATGTTTGTGCATCTTCGGTCTTGTCGAAATAGAGAAGCAGTTTGTCACCTGCGGCTTTGCGGAAAGTCTCGTATTGTTGGCGGTTTTCCTCCAGCATATCGTCGGGCAGGGTAGCTACAGACTCGTCGGCGGTGTTCTGAAATACCGCATGGTCGGGATGCTCGGCGGGCAATATCTTTGTCAGCCATTGCGGGGAGGTCAGACCTAGCAAGGAGGTCTTGCTGGTGTAGGCCATCATGCCGTGGCTGTTGACGAGCAGGTTGTTAAGCTGCTCTTGGTTGAGGTCGGGCTGCTCCTTCCAGCGGTCGTGGGCGAAGTCGCTCAGTTCCCGGGCCGACTCAGGCAGGATATAGGATTCGTAATGGAACCATTGCAATAGACGGTCGTAATCCTCTTGCCGCTCGTAGCGGGTATCAAGGGCGAAAAGCTTGGCCATGCGGGTATTCTCCGGCGCCGTGGTCCACTCTTTGCAGAACAGGTCGTAGATAAGCATGCCGGTGGATTCGTTGGCAGGGTTGTCCGGACTGACGAAAGTGCCTTTACGATAGCCGTGATACTGCTGGGTATAATGCCAAAGGAGGAAGCGCACGTCCTCAAGGTTCACCTCATCGTCGTAATAATGATCGTCCGGAGTGTAGAAGGGAAGGTATTTGCCGTATAGCTCCTTATGGGTAAGGATGAAGGCACGCCAAATCCCCATGCCAGAGATCACGTCCTCGAAGTAGGCGGCCATGCGGATACAGATCTGCTTTGTTTCCTCGCCCTCGAAGGAGTTTACCAACTCGGTCTTCTCCATGATATCGTAGATACGGTTCGCTATTCCGGTATAATAGGAATCCACGGGAGTGCTTTGTTTATAGGGATGCAACTGCAACCAGTCTTTCGGAAAAATTTTAATGTTCTTCATGTTATTAAATGTCTTTATGCATTCAGGAGTGCAAATGTAGTAAAAATACGTTAGCTATGTCAAACGATAAGGAAAAGTTGCGGTCTTAAAAATGTAACATTTGTAGTCTTTATTGTTATCGGATCTAAACATCTTTGAAATATCGCCCCCGTACTTTCGCGTCGAAATCAAAGATGAAATAATAAGTAGTAAGATAATGGGAAAGAGTTTAAGGGGCAAAAGATTGAAAAGGTTAGGGCTTTTCTGGATGGGAGTTTTCCTGTCATTCTCTCTATGGGCACAAACAGGGGTTATCTGCGGGACGGTTACGGACGCTAAGATGAAAGAACCGTTGATCGGCGCCTCGGTCGTGATCGAGGGGACTACGGTTGGCGCTATCACGGATATAGACGGTAATTTTCGTATCGAGAACGTGAAGCCGGGTACTTATACGGTAGCCGCCTCTTACGTGTCGTACCAAACGCAAACGGTAAAGGATGTTCCGGTAGTCGCACGCCAAGAGGCGGTGTTGAATATCGAGCTTTCCGACGCTAACCTCCAATTACAGAATGTGGTCGTAGTGGCCCAACGGAAATTGGGAACCGAGATGGCCGTATTAAATACCGTACGCAAGAGCCTTCCGGTCGTGAATGGTATCTCCGCCCAACAAATCAGTAAAACACAGGATAGCGATGCCGCCGAGGTACTACGCCGTATCCCGGGAATCACCATCGTGGACGACCGTTTCATCGTGGTCCGGGGTCTGGCGCAACGTTATAATAATGTATGGCTGAACAATGCCACGACTCCTTCCAGCGAGACGGATAGTCGTGCTTTCTCATTCGACGTGCTGCCCTCTTCCTTGATCGATAATATGATGATCTATAAAAGCCCCTCGGCGGAATTGCCGGCGGATTTCTCCGGAGGTTTCGTACGGGTGCTGACAAAGAATATTCCCGAGGGTAATACGCTCAACGTCTCCTATCAAGTCGGGTTTAATACAAACTCCGCTTTCCGAGATTTCCAACTGACGAAAGGTTCCGCCTTGGATTATCTGGGCTTTGGCGCTGGCTCCCGAATGTTACCCTCGAACGCCCCATCTCATTTGAACGACATATCGGCAGCGGATGCGGCGGCGTTTACGAAGCGGGTGAATACGGGATGGAACGTGTGTCATTTCACGGCGATGCCGGAACAGAAACTGACGTTCATGATGAATCGTACCTTTGATATCGGTGACATGAAGATCGGTAATATCACCAGTGTGAACTATAGCACGGGCTATGATTATTACGAGATGAAAAACAACAACTACCTCTCGTACGACATGGCCAAGGATCAATCCTCATACCGTTACCGCTACGATGATGTACAATATAAGAATACGACAAAATTAGGAGCCTTGTTCAACTGGTCGTTGATGAAGGGAACGAGCAAATATGAGTTCAGGAATTTCTTCAACCAGCGTGGAACCTTTTCCTTATCGCAACGAGAGGGAACGGATTTCTACTCCGACCAAAATATCCGGAAATGGGAATCCCTTTATACCGGACGCACTACCTATTCCGGCCAGCTAAGCGGGGAGCATAAATTGAGAGAAGATATGAATAAACTGGATTGGACGTTAGGTTATGCTTTCGCCACTTACAAGGAACCGGATCGCAAGGTGGTAAAATCTTTGGAGAGTACGACGGATGGTGACTCTCGTTATTATGTGTCCGACCCGACTCGTTATTATCAAGACTTGAAAGATAACAGCGCTTCCACCGCCTTGAATTACGAGCATAAGTTCGCCGTTTCGGAGATGTTTACCCCTGTTTTGAACACGGGGGTATATGGAGAGTTTAAGAAACGTAACTTTGATGCCCGTCGTTTTGTCTATAATATGCTGGGAAGTGGTTATGACCGTTTTGCTGAATGGGACTACAGCTCGGTCTTCTCGGACGCAAATATATCGACCGATCGTATCTATATGAAAGAGAGTACGAACAAGAGCGACTCTTATACTTCCGATAATCTGCTGGGTGCCGCTTACGTAGCCGCTAAACTGAACTGGGGAGAGAGGCTGAATGCGAACGTAGGTGTACGTATGGAGTACTATCAATTGAAATTAGATGGTTATGAGTCGGACGGTATAAAACCGGTGCATCTGGATCAGAACGCTACGGATTTCTTTCCTTCCGTCAACATCGCTTATAATTTGAATGAGAAGCACCAAGTACGCTTGGCTTATGGACGTTCCGTGAATAGGGCGGAGTTCCGGGAGATCGTACCTTACGTATATTATGATTTCGCCTTAGATGCGAATATCACGGGTAACGTAAACTTGAAGAACGCTTATGCGAATAATATGGATCTGCGTTATGAATTTTACCCGGCTCCGGGTGAGACGGTGACGATCGGCGGTTTCTACAAACGGTTCGATAATCCGATCGAGCAAACCTATATGGAAGCGGGTTCCGGATTGCAGTACACATACCACAACGCCGATCATGCGAATGCTTTCGGCGTGGAGCTGGATATCAAGAAGAATCTGGACTTTATCGGTCTGAAAGGCTTGAGCTTCGTATTCAACGGGGCTTATATCCATAGTAAGGTGTATTTCGCCGAGGGCTCTTTCGAGCGGGATCGCGCGATGCAGGGGCAATCCCCTTACTTGATCAATACGGGCTTATTCTATCAGAATGACAACGCAGGAATCTCAGCCTCCGCCTTGTATAACCGGATTGGCAAGCGTATTGAGACGGTAGGCGTACCGAAGCAGAACCCGAACGATGATATTCCCGATATCTATGAGATGCCCCGTAACTCCTTGGACTTGAGTTTCTCGAAGAAGATCGGTAAATACGTGGAGGTCAAGGGAGGCGTAAAAGATCTATTGAACTCAAAAGTAGAATATAAACAATTCCTAGAATTAACAGAGGCTTCCGGAGAGAAACGGGAGGTCGAGCAATTAATCCGTAGCTATCGTCCGGGTGTGACCGTGAATCTAGGTGTAGCCGTGAAGTTTTAATTTGAATTCACTCATATAAACTAAATTCGTTTACTTATGAACAAGTTATTATTAAAAGGTGTGGCCGCCGCTTTCTGTATGGCCACGATGTTTGGAACAACCGCTTGTGGCGACGATGATGATCTCGTAAATGTAGAGCCGCCTGTAGAGGAAACTCAAGATGTTATATTGGAAGGTGAGATTACCTCGGATATGACCTTGAAGGCTGCTGATAACAACCTGTTGAGAGGTTTCGTATATGTGACGGATGGCGTGACCTTGACGATCGAGCCGGGAACGGTAATCAAGGGGGAGAAATCGTCTAAAGGCTCCTTGATCGTCGAGCGTGGCGGAAAGCTCATCGCCGAGGGTACGGCGGAGAAACCGATCGTGTTCACTTCCGACCAACCGAAAGCTTCTCGTACCTATGGTGATTGGGGTGGCTTGATTCTTTGTGGCAAGTCTATCGTGAATAATACGGCTGGCGAGGCTCAGATAGAGGGCGGTCCTCGTTCTTACTACGGTGGAAAGGATCCGGAAGATAACTCCGGTATCGTGAAATATGTCCGTATCGAGTTTGCCGGTTATCCATTGGAGCCAAATAAGGAGATCAATGGTTTGACTTGCGGTGGTGTTGGCCGTGGCACTACGATCGAATACGTGCAGGTCTCTTTCTGTGGCGACGACTCATTCGAGTGGTTTGGCGGTACGGTAAACGCAAAACACCTGATTGCTTACAAAGGTTGGGATGATGAGTTTGATACGGACTATGGATTCCAAGGTAAATTGCAGTTCTTGTTAGGCGTTCGCGACCCGAAGCACGCTGATACGTCCAAGTCCAATGGCTTCGAGTCTGATAACGACGCTGATGGTTCCAATAATACTCCACTTACCACTCCGGTCTTTTCTAACGTGACCTTGATCGGTCCGTTCTATGGTGAATCAGCTGGTAAAACGGAAAATGATATCTTTTATGTTACGGAAGACGCGGCTAATGGCGCTAAGGGTGGATCATTCCAAGCCGCTATGCACATCCGCCGTAACTCTTCCTTGAATGTGTATAACTCGATTTTCGTGGGTTGGCCATACGGTTTGTATCTGCAAAACGCAAATGTGGGTGCGGTTGTTAAGAATGTGATCTTCGCTGGTATGTGGGAGAATTTCAAGGATGAAACTAGCCAAAATTACTTTCAGACAGCAGACTTGAGCAACCTTACTTACGCTTCCAGCAATGATATCATCGCTAAAGATGGTGACTATACATCGATCGTAGCGGATAAGATTGACGGAGCGGATTTCTCTGATACGGCTTTGAACGACGCTTTCTTCGAGAAGGTATCTTATAAGGGAGCTTTTGATGGCAAGAATGACTGGGCCACTAACTGGACCAACTTCGATCCGAATAACACTGAATATTAATTTAGCTTGACTTTGAATAGGCTGTGAATTTGTTTGGGGCACTGAGGTATCCGGAAAGATCCCTCGGTGTCTTTTCGCATATAATTTAGATAAGAATGTATCATGAATAAAAAGCTATTGTTATTTTCTGCTTTTATGGCGGGGGCCTCATGGACCGTACAAGCGCAAGACTTGGTTTTAAGCGAAGGACAGTATTATACCGATGCCACGCAAACCACTCCATATACGGGTCGTTATACGGAATTTTATGACGATGGTATGCTTAAGATGGAGTTATATTTGAAAGATGGCCGTCCGGAGGGAACTTACGTGATTTATTATCCGAGTGGCAAGATCGCCGAGGTGCGTTCCTATTATCATGGGATCTTTCACGGAGAATGGCGTACATATAATGAGAACGGCCAGCTGATCGGCCTGGCTTCTTATAAGGAAGGGCAAAAGGACGGCCCTTGGCGTATCTGGAGTGATAAGGGAAATTTGTTGTATGAGATGTTCTATACGGCAGGGAAGAAATCTGGTGTCTGGCGTAGCTGGGATGAGGAGGGGAATCTGCTTTCCGAGGAGAATCAATAGGGATAATTGCCGTTTACATACCGTTGTAACGCCATTTACCTCTAATGGTAAATGTTTTTTCCTCTAGAGGTAAATGTCGTTACATCAGTATGTAAACAGTTTTACCTCTAGGTGAAAATACTTTTACTTCTTGATGAAAATATTGGTAAATGTAATTAAATGGAAATCAGCATGCTTACTACTCTTCCTCTTCTCCAAAGTCGAACTCGAAATCGAATCCGTCATCCATGAATTCCGGCTCAGTGAATTGCTCCAGTTCACGACGGTCTTTCTTGGTAGGACGTCCGAGACCTTTCGCACGGTTCACGAAACCGGAGATACGGTTCATCTCCAGAATCTCATACTGATCCGGGGTTGTCACGTTCTCCAAGTAATTCGGGACGAGCTTCGCGCCCACACGATTCTCGATCAATCCGATTACCTTAAAAGAGAAGGTGATCGGCGGTTTACGCACTTGGATCACATCGCCAACCTTGATCATGCGGGAAGGTTTGATCGTTACTCCACCTATCATGATACGCCCTTTCTTGCAAGCTTCTGCGGCTATCGTGCGGGTCTTAAAGATACGGGTCGCCCACATCCATTTATCGATACGTACCTCGTTCATATCTGTATTCTCAGTCTCTTTTTATTTATTATTAAATTGATTCATCGTAATCTGGATGCCGGCGAGGCAGAAGCTCTTGATGATCTCTGTCGCACGATCCAATATCTCTGGCATCAATTGCAATTCCTCCGGGGGAAATTTCCCTAGCACGTAATCGATCTGTCCGCCCCGTGGGAAATCGCTGCCTATGCCGAAACGAAGGCGGGAATATTCCTGCGTATTCAATAACTGGGCGATATTCTTCAACCCGTTATGCCCGGCGTCGCTACCCTTTGGTTTCAGACGTAAGGTTCCGAATGGCAATGCCAGATCATCTACGACGATCAATAGATTTTCCACGGGAATGTTCTCTTTTTGCAACCAGTACCGAACGGCGTTGCCGCTGAGGTTCATAAAGGTATTCGGCTTTAGCACGATCAAGTCACAGTTTTTCACCCGTATGCGTGCGATTGCCCCGTATCGCTCCTCAGTGAAATTGCCTCCTACGCTCTCTACCAGATGGTTGACAACCCGGAAACCTATATTATGGCGGGTTCCCCAATATTCGGAACCGATATTACCAAGTCCTGTTATCAAATATTTCATTATCCTCGAATCTATAAAAGAAAGGGGAAGAACATTCTATGAATATCCTCCCCTTCATGTATTGTAATAATGTTTTTACCTCAGATTATCCTTTAGCCTGAGCACCACGAGCGGCACGAGTCAATTGAACGGCGCAAACAACAGCGTTTTTAGCGTTCATCAATTCAAGACCTTCGAAGTGCAAAGCACCTACCTGCATAGTCTTACCTAAGCCAAGGTGATCCACATTAATCGTCAACTTTTCAGGGATTTGATCGTATATAGCTTTCACTTTCAGTTTTCTCATTTGAAGAGACAACTTACCACCGGCTTTAACACCTTCTGCGTGACCTTCCAAAACAACCGGAACTTCCATTACTACGGCTTTGTCCTTAGATACTTCCAAGAAGTCCATGTGAAGGATTTCGTCAGTTACAGGTTGAAACTGCATGTCCTTAACGATTGCCATCGTCTTGTTACCGTCAATGCTTAACTCAACAACGAAAATCTCCGGAGTGTAAACCAACTTACGAACGGCTTCTTTTGTAACCGTGAAGTGAGTTACTTTTTCGCCACCGTATAATACAGCGGGAATTTCATTGTTCTTACGCATTGCCTTCAAGGCTCTTTTCTGATCAGCGGAACGAGCGACGATCTCTCTTCCTTTTCCTTCTAACTCAAATGTCTTCATTTTCTTTAATTTTTGTGTTACTCAAAATTAGTTATTTTGCTTCCTAATTTCCCATCACACGGTACGGGGCTAAAAAGCGGTGCAAAGATACGATTTTTGTTTGATGTGACAAATATTTCGCATGTTATTTGTCGGATTATCGATCTAGCTTCACTAATTTCGTGGTTCGCATGATCCAACGGACAAGGCCGTGGGGGAGGAGCATTACGAGGGGTGTGCATATTTTGTTGAAGAGGCCCGGTAATAGGGAAGCCCGGTGGTGAAACAAGGCATTAATCCCTTTTTTAGCCAGTTTTTCCGGACGCATCATGATACCTAGGCGGATCGCTAAGGTCTTTAAGTTGTCGCTTAGGTTATATAAATTCGTGGCGACGGCGCCGGGACAAAGTACGGTTACGCTTACTCCATAATCCAGTAACTCTGAACGCAAGCCTCGGGAGAAGCTTTTCAAGTATCGCTTGGTGGAAGCGTACAGCGTAATTCCCGGATAAGGTAGCCAACAAGATAGGGATGACATATTGAGGATATATCCATGACGCCGTTTCTTCATCTCTTGCCCGAAATAATAACAAAGCTGGGTAGGAGTGGTCACGTGGAGGTAGAGCATTTTCTCGACGATGTTGGCCTTAGCTTGTAAGGTCTCGCAGAAAAAAAACATACCGGCGTTATTGACCAATACCTCTATTGGGATGTTTTTCTCTTGGCAAGTATCATATAGCTCCTTGGCCGCCCCGGGGATCGCCAAATCACGATAAAGCGGCAAAACTTCTATACCATATTTCTCGGAGAGAAACTCACCTTTCTCCCGGATCGCCTGCTCCTCATTGCTGACGATCACTAACTGATAGCCTCGTGAGGCTAGTTCCTCGGCATAGGCGAGACCTATTCCGGAGCTGGCCCCCGTGACTAAAGCCCATTTCTTTTCCATTATTTATATTCAAGCCTTTTGATTTCACGTACGATACATTCCGGAAGACCTTTCACGTTCTTATGACAGACCATATCCTCACTATACATACGGGCGATACAATAGTTGCTATGCCCACAATCGCAACGAGCGTGCTCGTCTTCTTTCATACGGTTGACGAAGCCCGGCTCGTTCACCAAGGCACGTGCCATGGCCACAAACTCGAACCCGTCGTTCAGTACCTCCTCGATCTTGTCTCTGGAGACCAATCCTCCTACGTAAATAAGAGGTAAATGTAAGGCTTTGCGGAATTTCAACGCATCTTCAAGGAAGTAAGCCTCCTTAAACGGTTCCGAGGGAATCATATATTTACCTACCATGCGGATTCCAATCGGTAGATAGCCGCGAGGCATATAATACGCCATCGTACGGATCGGCATTTCTCCCCGCATTACATACATGGGGGCACGGCTCACGAATCCGCCGCTTAGTACTAAGGCATGCGCTCCGCATTGGTCTTGGAGTGTACGGGCTACTTCTAGGCATTCGTCTATTTCAAGTCCTCCCTTGAACCCGTCCCGCATATTGGTCTTTACGGTTACGGCCATGTCGGAACCTGCTGCTTTCATCACCTCTTCCATACACATTCTCATGAAGCGCATACGGTTCTCAAGGCTTCCTCCATATTCGTCTTTCCGGTGGTTGGTATACGGGGAAAGGAATTGGCTGATCAGATAACCATGCCCGGCATGGATCTCGACAGCGTCCATACCTGCCTCACGTGCCAATCGTACGGCCTCACCGTAGGCACGAGCCATGGAAGCGATCTCGGATTGTTTCATACCTCGTACGATCGTGGGAGAGTAGAGGTTGAAACCGCTGGACGCTGAAATAGGCGTGCATCCGCAAATCCGCTTATGCGACATATTACCACAATGGCCTAACTGGATGGAAGCGGCGGCTCCCTCTTTATGGATAGCGTCGGTGAGCTTGCGGAGGCCGGGAATAATATCCGGACGCATCCACAGCTGACGCTCGAACGACAAGCCGCTTTGCGTCACGGCGGCATAAGCTATGTTCGTCATGCCGATCCCTCCGGCAGCTACGGATGTGTGATAGTTGAATAACTGCTCCGAGGGAGCGTTTCCCGGGCACATACTCTCGAATGCGGCGGCCCGGATCGTGCGGTTCCTAAGTGTTAGCGGACCGATCTTACCGGGTGTAAACAGGATTGATTTGTCCATATCAATAGATTAATATAGTTGTTTCGAAAAATTAAGTTAGATGGTTTTCTCTATATTCCAGACGAAGGCCCGAAGCCCTTGCGCTTCCGTTTCCTTGTCTAAGTTGTGTAGGATTTCCAGAAAATGATCGACCTTCTCGTCTTCTACCATCGTAAGGATAGCTGAATTCAAGGTAGGCCAAGCGTGATTGCCGTAATGTGGCTCGCCTGTTTTACTTCCCCGTCCTTGCACGACATCCCAATAGGTAAAACCTTTAAGGTTATTACGGTCCATGATACTGACGATAGCTTCGTAATACGCTTGATTGAAAGATATAAATATCGCTTTCATATAGTTGTTTTTTATGAGATCGCATATCCGTAGGGAAGCTTTTCTTACGATGGGCATTCAAGCCTGCTTATAATGGGCATCGTAAGCACCTTACAATGGGCATTGTTATGACCTAACAATGCCCATCGAGGTTTGCTTGGCCTCGGCTTCCCTATGGTACGCAAAGATAATTAATTATTTCGTAATGCCTTCCTTATTTTGCGGCGTCTTCGTTTTACGCCGTTGGCAGCGAATACGGCATAGACCGTCGGAACAATAATCAAGGTAATCAAGGTGGATACGGAAAGACCCCAAGCCACAGTCATACCCATCGAGCGCCACATCTCGGAACCTTCGCCGGTTCCCACCGCCATCGGGATCATACCCAAAACGGTCGTCAACGTTGTCATCAATACCGGACGGAGACGGGATTTACCGGCAGTCACTACCGACGTGATAATACCCATGCCACGCTCCCGGCATAAGATCGTATAGTCGATCAGCACGATACCGTTCTTAACCACGATACCCATCAACATGATCACGCCGATCAAAGCCATAACGCCCAATGGTGTCTGCGTGACCGCCAATCCCAATACGATACCTGTAAAGGCGAACGGGATAGAGAACATGATCACGAACGGGTCTACCAACGACTCGAACTGGGCAGCCATCACGATGAATACCAAGATGATGATCAATACCATCAAGATACCCAAATCGGTAAATGTATCCTGCTGATCTTCGAATGTTCCACCCAACTGCCAACTTACGTCGGATGGGATATCCATTTGTTTCAACTCGTTCCGGGCGGCGGCAACCAAGTCGCTCAATGCCGCTCCCTTACCCGCTACGGCAGATACGGTGATCACACGCTCACGGTCTTTACGCTCGATGGTCGGGGGAGTCATACGTTCCACTACCTTGCCTAAATCACGGATGCGGATGCCTTTGCCTTCATTGTTATAGATCAAAATATTCTCAAGATCCTCTACGGACTCACGGAACTCTGGGGCGTAACGTACCTTGATATCATACTCATCTCCATCCTCACGATATTTTGAAGCGGTGGAACCATTTACACGGTTTCGGAGATACATGGAGGCGGTTGTTACGTTCAGCCCGTTGATGGCCAGTTTCTCCCGGTCGAAGTCGATCTGGTATTCCGGGATATAATCCTCACGGCTGATATTTACTTGCGAGCATCCTTTTACATTTCTCATACGACGGGCGATCTCATTCGCCACGGCATCTGTCTGGGCGAAATCAAAACCATAGATCTCGATGTTAACCGAGGTCTCTCCACCCATAGAACCTTCCTGCCCTCCGGCGAGTACCTCGAATTTCTTGATCTCGCTGTATTGGGCTAAGTCCTGCCGCATCAACTCGCAAATCTCGGTAAGACCTCTCTCACGGTCGCCCACGCTAGTCAGGTTTATATTGAACTCGATAATATGCGTACCGTTATTGCTTAGCTGAGCGAAGGTATTATCCGTATCCGCCGTACCTTCCGTGAAGTTACTGATCAGTATCTCCGGATATTTCTCACGGAACTTCTTGTCGATGTCGAGAGCTAACTCACGGGTAATATCCTGCCGTGTACCGATCGGCAACTCAATCGTTATACCGATGCGTGCGTTATCTTGCGTCGGGAAAAATTCCGTCTTGATGACCGGTATCAGCATCATACTGCCGATGAAGATCAGCGTAGCGCCTACGATCACCGTTTTCCGGTGGCGTACGGCCCAGTTCAAGAAGCGTCCGTAACCGCGATCCAAGGCGTTCAATCCCTTTTCGATAGGCGTGAAGAACATCCGGTACAATTTACCCTTCTCCGGTTGCTGGCGTAATAACTGTGAGCAAAGCATCGGGGTCAATGTCAAGGCACCTACCGTAGAAACGATCATGATGATACTAACGATCCATCCTAACTGCTTAAATAAGATACCCGCCATACCCGTAACCATCGTCAACGGCAAGAACACCGCCAACATCGTAAGGGTGGAGGCGATAACCGAGATAGCCACCTCGTTCGTGGCGTGTACGGCGGCCTGTTTCGGCTGGCTACCCCGCTCGATATGGGTCGTTACGTTCTCCAATACCACGATAGCGTCGTCCACCACCATGCCGATAGCGATAGAAAGTGAGCTCAACGAGATAATGTTTAACGTATTACCCGAGGCCAGCAAATAAGCGAAAGAAGCGATCAAGGAGATCGGGATGGTCAAGATAATGATAAACGTGGCCCTCCAACGTCCCAAGAACACGAATACCACCAACATAACGATGATAAAGGTAATCATGATCGTCTCTTTCAAGCTATCGATCGTATTCAAGATATTCGTGGAAGTATCCATGATTACGTCCAGCTTCACGTCTGAGGGTAAGCTAGCCTGTATCTCCGGAAGTTTCTGGTGTACCTTCTTGGCGATGTTCACCGAGTTCGCTCCGGACTGTTTCTGTATGACGATCATACCACCTTTCGTGCCGTTGTTGAACGTTTCTTGCGCACGTTCCTCGATACTGTCCTCTACACGGGCCACGTCACGCAGATATACGTTCTTTCCGTTCTGGCTACCGATCACTAGGTCTAGCATCTGCTTAGCGTCCGTGAATTCTCCTTGAACACGCAAGGAGTAGGTATTAGAGCCGATATCTACGCTACCTCCCGGTGTATTCCGGTTCTCTTGCGCGATGATGGTAGAGATACCTTCGATGGTCTGGCCGTAAGCCTCCAATTTGTACGGGTCGCAATACACTTGCAACTCACGGATCGGCGTACCGGAGATAGACACGGCACCCACGCCACTGATACGGGCCAATGGGTTGGATACCTTATCATCCAATATCTTGTAAAGAGCGTTCGTGCTCTCCTCCGCAGTCACGGAAAGGATCAAGATGGGGATATCGTCCGTACCGAACTTGAAGATGATCGGATTCTCTACGTCATCGGGTAGGGAAGACTCTACCATGTCCAGTTTGTCGCGGACATCGTTCGTGGCGACATCGATATCGATGCCATAATTAAATTCCAACGTTACGATCGATATATTCTCACGGGATTGCGACGTGATATGCTTCAAGTCGCTTACGCTATTCAATACGTTTTCCAAGGGCTTCGAAACATTCATCTCGATATCCGAAGCACTGGCGCCGGGATAGGCCGTCATCACCATGATGGTGTTCGTCTCTATCTCCGGAAGCAAGTCTACTGATAACCTGCTTAAGGAAAAAAGTCCGAAGATCACGATCGCCACAAATACAAGGGCGGTCGATACGGGCTTTCTTACCGCTGTTCCATATAAACTCATAGTCTGTTATTCGTTTTCGATTTCAACTTCCATACCGTTCGTCAGGCGGCTTTGCCCGGTGATAACCACTTGGTCGCCATCCTCCACTCCGGATATGATCTCATATTTATCACCCATACGGCGTCCTAGCTCCACCTTCTGGTAGGATACCTTGCCGTCTTTGCATACATAGATATACCGGTCGCCGGCACCTGATTGTTTTACGATAGAGCGATCCGGAGCCACCACGTGATCCATATGGCCGAAACTCATCGTCACCCGGGCGAACATACCCGGTCGCACTCGCTCATCCGAGTTGGCGATCTTGATCTCCACGGGGAACGTGCGGGTAGCGGGATCGATCGTCGGGTAAACTAAGTTGACTTTACCCTTGAAAACCTCGTCTCCGTACACATCCAGCCGGATGTCTACCTCATGGCCTTTCTTCACTTTCGTAAAAAGACTCTCGGAGACATTCACCATTAATTTGACCGGACGGATTTCCTCTACCGTATAGATGGGGTTTCCGCCGCTGTACATATCGCCGCTATCGTAGTTACGGGCGGTTACGACTCCGCTGATCGGGCTTAGCAATTGGGTGTTCTCTACCAAGTTTTTATACGTCTCGCGAGCCACTTCCAAGGAAGTCTTTTGGGCATCCCAAGCGGATTTGGAAGCACCGCCTACCTTATACAACTCGTCGATACGTTTGAACTCGATCTCTTGGTTATCCAATTGTATCTTCGCTTGCTTTAGGCTTGTAGCGTCCATCTTGGCCAATAACTGCCCGGCTTTTACATGGTCGCCTACCTCGGCGAAGATTTTCTCGATACGGAATGGGGTTTGGGGAGCGATATTATTTTTGATATTCGCTTCCACCGTAGCGGTAAATTCACTGAGTTGCTCCACGTCTTGAACAGAGACCGTCTCCACTTTCACCTTTACTTTCTCATTCTGTGTTTCCGTGGCTTCCTCACTCTTATTACCCGAGCAAGACATCAGCAGGGCCAATGTAGCTATCGGTATTACTTTCAGCATTTGACTTGTCTTCATATAATTGTTCCTAATTATTATCTATTAAACTTTCAATTTTTAATTTTCAATTCATCTGTCCGTTACCCAATACTTTCTCCAGATCTGCCTTCGCTACCATATAGTCGTAGATAGATTGGTTGAAGTTCAACCGGGCCTGCGTCAAGGCAAGTTCGGCATCGTTCATCTCCAGCCATGTACCGGCTCCGGTGTCGTACCGTTTTTGCGAGATCATATATCCCCGTTCCGCTTGCTCGACTCCCTTTTGGGCGGCGTCGAACTTCTTGATACAGGTATTCATATTATCTATGTACTGTTTAACGGCCAACTGCAAATTACGCTTGGTATCGTCCCGTTGCAGGTTTAATTGGTCGATGGAGACTTTCGTCTGCTTTACCTTATAAAATTTACTACCTCCGGAGAAGATAGGAACCGATAACGTGATACCGATCATCGAATAGGGGTTCCATCTGTAATTCTTGAACTTGAAGTCATTGTTCATGGCACTCCATTGATATAGACCGGTCAGCGACAAGGTCGGCAGATAATCGAATTTCTGCATGACCAGCGTCTTTTTTAGCTGTTCCGCCTGAAGGTCTAATTGTTTCAAGTCGGTATTCTCGGATAAGGTTGTATCCGTGGATAGATAGTCGGCGAAGAGGCTGGACTTGAAATCCGTCAGTTGCCCGTCGCAATCGATATTTAAATCCAGATCCATACCCAATAACGCTTTTAACTGCCATTTAGCCAAGGTAAGGGAGTTCTCTGCCTGCAACAGATTAGGCTCTGTATTCTTTACCGTCACATCGGCACGTATCAAGTCGTATTCAGCTACGGTTCCCTGTTCATACTTCCGTTTGATATCCAGATAATTCTCCATGGCATTGTCGTAACTTTGCTTGAATACCCGGTAAGAGTCGCTTGCCAGAAGGACGGCGTAAAAGCTCTTTTTCACTTGGTTCACCATCGCTATCTTAGAAGAGCGAGCTTGCTCCACCGCCAATTCCACGTCTAAGGCCGAGATACTCAAGCTTTTCCATAAGGAGGCGTTCACCAGTGGCATGGAAGCGTTGAAGCCCAAGCTCCAGTTGTTGCTACGCCCTACCTCGAAACCCTCGTCCATACTCGACATGTCCGTGCCTTCGGGCAAGCTGCCGCCTCCCATGTCACCCATGTCGAAATCCATATACATCACCTGTTTCTTCAAGGTACGGTTGTAGTCCCCCGCAAAACTGATCTGCGGAAATAGAGAAGCGTACGAGCCTTTACGTGCGTACTTTTTCTTCTGTATTTCTTTATCGGCAACTTTTACGGTCGGGTTCTCGCTAAGGGCGATCTCTAGCGCTTTCCCAAGATCCAGTTTCAGGGTGTCTTGAGCCAGAACCGGTCTCGCCGCCAGAAAAGGCAATACCATAAATGTGACCAACATCATTTTTCTACTCATCAATAATCGTTTCATTTAGGATAGATTTTGTCTGTGATTAAACTCATTAAGTGTTCGCTATAAATCATAGGATTGTTTGAGATCGAATCGGTCTAGGATCGCTCTTCCCTTCTCGGTACTGATCCCTTTCAGGAATGTGAGGAGGATCGTGTTGTATACCTCGGTGATGGAATGCTTGCAGAAGACATTGGAAGGCCGCAACATCTTCGTCTGCTCTTTCACCAGTAAGGCCATGATCTCGAAGTTGATCCCCTCTTGGAACACGCCCTCTTTAACGCCCCGTGTGAACAAGTCCATACACCTCTTACCCATTCTCGCTTTATTCATCTCTATTTTTTTGGGCTTTCGGATATTTCTTCAAGTCCTCGTAAAACTTCTCGTTGAACCATCTCGGGTTTTTCATCATCTCCTCATAGAAAAGCAGGATTACTTCCAAGGCATTGAAAGGTTCTTTTTCCAGTCCCGTCAGATATTGTCCGAGCGATTCGGAATTGTGATCGATCCCCTCGATCAGCAAGGTTTCCTTGTCCTCGAACGACTCGTAAAGTGTGCGCTTGGAGATACCAGCCGCTTTCGCTACATCATCCATACTCACACTCTTGATGCCATATTGAGAAAAAAGATCGAACGCCGTATTAATAATCTGTTCTTTTATCATATTCGTTTTTGTTACGTCAAAAGTAGCCGGGGCAATCCCCGTATACAAGTAAAAAGCGCTGACTCGTCCGTTGGAATCGACCAATGACCGGATATTCCCGTCGAATCTATTCGCAAAGGTCTGATATATTTAGAAAACCAGAAAGGTTTATACTGTTACGGTATTGGTATGGAATGAAACAGGATATTGTCAAAAATTCTTGTTATTCGTTCAATTTTGGATGAAAATTGGTTAAAAACGAAATAGTGGGTGGTCTTTGGCTTTTTATTTCTATCTTTGTCCGAGGTGATAATAAAAATCTACAGATAGATATGAAAAATTTACCTTTAATTGAAGTCACTGAGTTAATCAAGGGAATTGAGTCCAGCGACAACTTTCAAGATGATTTATCGATAGCGGATCTGAATGGAGATTTGATTAATTACGAGGAAAAAAGGCTGGAGCATTCCACCCCGATGCGTTTAAATGCTTTGTTGATGATCTTGGTACAGGAAGGTACTGCCGATATCTCGGTAGACTATATTCCATATAAGATAGAGAAGAATACGTTTATAACCTTGATGCCGACTCATATCATACAGGTATCGAAAGTGAGCAAAGATTTGAGAGGGCGTTTGTTGATCGTGTCCAGATCTTTTCTGGATGGATATACTACCCCGGCAGGGAAAAAGAACTCTATGGTGCATTATATGCAGATCCGTAAGAATCCATGTGCTGCGATGAGTGCCGAGGAGACTGAGCATATATCCGGCCAATTCTCAATCTTACGGGAAAAGATGAAGCTGCGTACCCATTTTTTCCAGAAGGAGGCTCTCCAAAACGCCTTAGTCGGTTTCTTTATCGAGTTGGCTAATATCTTTATGGGTAAGAAGGAGCTGATGACGGCACCTACACTCTCCCGGAAGGAGGAGCTTTTCGAGCAGTTCCTGCAATTGCTTTTCGAGCATTGCAAGGAGCAGCACGTCGTTACTTTCTATGCCGAGAAATTATTTATTACCCCACAGTATCTTTCGCTTATCTTGAAAGAGCTAACGGGTAAATCAGCGAATAAATGGATTGACGACGCCTTGATCGTCGAGGCCAAGATGCTGTTGAAGGCCCCGCAAGCCACGGTTCAGCAAGTAGCGGATATACTCCACTTCTCCGATCAATCCACTTTCGGTAAGTTTTTCAAGAAGCATATGGGTATATCACCCATGGAATACCGGAAATCATAATCCGGTATTTTCTATACGCTTGCGGAACTTATACCAGTTGATCAACTCACAAGCCCCGTAGAAAATGCTGGCTACACCGAAGATTACGAATGTATTTGCCGCCGCCCCGAACGGGTAGGCAAGAATCATTACTCCGGTTATCAAGATCAAAGCCGGCATCAGGTAGAACCCCAACGGTACATTGCTCCATTTCCTTGCGGATATCAATGAAACCAATTGCTGTACACCGGCAATTACCAATAAGGCTCCGAGTACGTACATTAATATATTCACGAAGAACTCGGGCATGATCACCAACCACGCTCCGAACAGTACGCTTCCCGCTGCCTCGATAGGAAACATCGGTTTCTCCCCGTTCTCGTTCTTCGGTCGGGTGAAATAGCTGAGGATAGCGAATAACCCCGGTAAAATAAATAGTATACCGATCGTGATAACCAGATAGGTTATGGCTGCTTCCGGCCATAATACCAAAACAAACCCTAATACCATCGCAAATGCGCTACGTAAAACCGCGCCATTAATAGATCTCATATGTTTTTATTTTAGATTTCATTTATAATATGACAAAGGTATATATTCTTTCCGACTTTTTTTACCTTTGTGCGCCATAAAGCAGTATCAGGAAAAACATCGAAATATATCCCTCTTGAATGCATGCTTCGCGTAAAAAGACAAACTTGAAATCATCTAACGAATAATAATACTAAAACAAAAAATGAAGCGTATAGTTTTTTTGGATTACGTGCGTGTGTTTGCGTGCTTCCTTGTCATGGTTGTCCACGCCAGTGAAAACTTTTATGGAGCTGAGGGCTCCACGGATATGGTGGGACCGCAATCTTATCTGGCCAATGAGGCTGATCGGTTGTGGGTAGCCGTATACGATGGTTTCTCACGCATGGCGGTGCCATTGTTTATAATTGTCTCCGCCTTTCTTCTTGCGCCGATGAAGGCAGGGCTGACCTCTTGGCAATTCTACCGTCAGCGTTGTATCCGCATCTTACCGCCGTTTTTCATATTTATGATACTATACAGCACTTTACCCTTGCTGTGGGGGCAGATAGATGCCGAGACATCATTGAAAGATATATCGAGAATATTCTTGAACTTTCCTTCACAGGCCGGACATTTGTGGTTCATGTACCCTTTGATCAGCCTCTATTTATTTATACCCGTAATATCGCCATGGTTGAATAAAGCCACGGCGAAAGAAGAGCGTTTTTTCATCGGCTTGTTTCTGTTGTCGACCTGTATGCCCTATCTCAATCGTTGCTTCGGCGAGGTGTGGGGACAATGTTTTTGGAACGAATACCATATACTGTGGTACTTCTCCGGTTATTTAGGATACCTCGTACTGGCACATTATATACATGTCCATCTTACATGGAACCGTTCTAAACGTCTGGTTATCGGAATCGCCTCGATGGTCGTCGGTGCCTTGCTGACGATTTATTCCTTCTATGTCCAAGCGATACCCGGAGTAACTCTTGTCACACCTGAGATAGAGATCGGATGGGCTTTCTGTACGATCAACTGTGTGCTTCTTACGGCGGGTACGTTCCTCGCTTTTACCTGCATAGGCAATTCGAAATCTCCACGACTCATAACAGAGATGTCTAAACTCAGCTACGGTATGTACCTTATGCATATATTTTGGCTCGGATTGTGGGTAACGGTGTTTAAGCACGACTTAGCCTTGCCTACTGTCGCCGCCATACCATGCATTGCGGTAAGTACATTTATCTGCTGTTATGTGACGACAAAGATTATCTCATTAATACCGGGCAGTAAATGGATTATAGGATGAATATAGGATAGCTCTGTCATTTGGCGCGGTTACTTTGTAAACAAGATGATAAGATTACCTGTTATTTGGAAAAAATCGTATATTTACGATATTCAAATAAATCCCGGGTAATAATGATGACGAGAACAGTTTTTATACTTTTGATATCGAGCCTTTGTACGCTAAGTTATTGTACGCCGAGGACCGAGCCTGCTCAAACCGAGGTCTTAACTCCTGTGGATTCTATATCGAAGGATTCCGCTGTGATCATGGAGACTTTGCCTCCCCGTATCGAAATAGAGAAAGAGCTGCTTTACGATAAGCATACTTTAGAAGATACTTACCCCTATAAAGATACGACACGGGAGTTCCAGTGGGAGAAAATGAAAGAAAGATTATCCTTATTGGAGTCGATCCAAAAGGAGCCGTCTCAATGGGCGATCTTGCAGAACTATAAAAACAGGAATGGAGAGGCTCCTCTTGTAAAAGTCTTCAAGAGAGATGCCTATAAGAGGGTTTCCGATACGCTTGGTGTAGAACGCTATCAATCCGTCCCGCTTTATTTGCTGACTGATACCGTGATTCCCGAGATCTATGGACGTGACGGTAGCTTGGTTCGTATCAAGGCGATGGATGAGGATTCTAAATTCGCTCGTATACAAACCGTGTATGATGGGGAGGAGGAGTGGTATGCTCCGAAGAAATATATCAAGCAAATAGGGGATACGGTAGTCTTCGATAAGGCGATCTTCGTGGATCGTCATAACCAGAATATCGCGACCTTGGAGCACGTCGGCTCAAAATGGTTGGTTCGTAGCATGAACCCTGCGACTACCGGACAGCATCGTCCTCCTTATGCGCAGGAAACCCCGTTGGGAATGTATGTTCTCCAAGAAAAAAAGTCTCGCATGATCTATTTGGTAGACGGTTCCAAGGAGACTGGCGGATTCGCTCCTTATGCCAACCGTTTTACGAATGGGGCGTATATCCATGGCGTACCGGTCAACGCTCCTCGTAAATCGTTGATCGAATATAGTCCTTCGTTGGGAACGACACCACGGTCTCATATGTGTGTGAGAAACGCGACTTCGCATGCGCAATTTGTTTACGATTGGGCGCCTGTTAATAAGACGATTGTTTTTGTATTAGAATAAAAATCATAACTTTGCGGCGTTATTGTTTTTTAGTATGCGAAGGATTTTCTTGTATTTGTTTTTTATTGTCTTGTCTGTAGGTTCAATTTCAACCGGTGGCGTTTTGCGTGCCCTATCTCCGGAAACGGGATCAACGTCTGTGGCGGTTATGGGGCGCCAATTATATGAGGAGATGCGATTGGATCAATGGGTTTGTTTCGATGCGTTTATGCAGGGGCTTAGAGGTTCCGAGAAGATTGATCGGAAAAATAAGGATATCCTTACATTGATCGATTTCTCTAAACCTTCTACGGCGGAGCGTATGGTTGTATTGGATATACGGCAAAAGAGAATACTTTACACCTCTTTGGTTTCTCACGGTAAGAATAGCGGGGGGAATTATGCGACCTCTTTCTCGAACGAGAACGGTTCCCACAAAAGCTCTTTAGGATTTTATCTGACGGAAAATACGTACCAAGGCCGGAATGGCTATTCGCTTATCCTAAATGGATTGGAAAAAGGAATAAATGATTTGGCTAAGCAAAGGGCGATTGTAATTCATGGCGCCTCTTATTCCGATCCTTCTGTGGTAGCTTCCTCGGGTCGGTTAGGACGTAGCTTTGGTTGCCCTGCGTTGCCTGTATCTGTCAGTAAACCAATTATTAATACGATAAAGAATGGAACCCTTTTATTTATTTACGCCAACGATAAGAACTATCTGACGCAAAGTTCCATTCTATCCACTCAACAAGAAAATGATATTTTTCATGAAAAAAGTTACCGAAAAGTTTTGTAGTTTAAAATAAAGGCGTACCTTTGCACCGCAATCAGAGATAAACACTATGAATTGCAAAACGGGGTGTAGCGCAGTCCGGTTAGCGCACCTGCTTTGGGAGCAGGGGGTCCCAAGTTCGAATCTTGGTACCCCGACTTAGAAAAGGGGAAATGGTTGGTATTCAACTGTTTCCCTTTTTTTGTGTCCTGCCCTTAAATCTAAAGGATAGTCAACGATTGTAATCAAAACAATTGTTCGTATCTTCAAGTAAAAAACATTCTTCTTACTATATACAAATATAATTACTATCTCATCTATTTCCAGATTATCGCCGTGGAATATATAGACCACGTCGTGATTTGTATATTCCACGTCTTGATCTGTACAGACCACGTCGTGGTTTGTAGAATTATACAGTATGCGCATAAGAATTCATAGGCTATCGAGCAAGAATTCATATAGGAGCGGAGCGTTTTTTGCTTATGGAGAAGAGGAGACGCTCTTACGTGTCAAAGTGGGAATAGTGTCAAACAATTAGACAGCGTTGTCAAAATATTGGACAGTTCTAAAAGAATAGCTTTTTGTTATCTGGTTGTTGTTTAGTTGTTTATGTGTTTTGGCACGTTCTTTGCTATTATTTTAAGTAGAAAATAATAGAGCAATGAAACAAATATTACTTACAACAGTTCTTTCTCTCAGTTTCGCTACCGCGACGGTGGCCCAAGAGAAACTTTGGACTTTGGATGAATGTATGCGCTATGCCGTGGAAAACAGCCCATCGGTTAAAAAGCAAGTTTATACATCAGATACGTATAAGGCGGAACGGAATGCCGCTGTAGCTTCTTTTTTCCCGGCGGCATCGGCTAAGGTCGGAGCGCAATATAGTTTTGGCCGTTCGATTGACCCTGCGACCAATACCTATGAGAATACTTCTACGTTTAATAATAACTATGGCCTCGACGCTTCTATTCCTATTTTTACGGGCGGACAGCTGATCAATCAATGGTTGATGGCAAAATCCAATCGCCGTATGGGAGTTAATGACATCCAGAAAGCGAAAGATGATTTAGCGATGAAAGCTATGCAGGCTTATATGGATGTGGTATATTATAAAGGGACGATTCGTATGGCGGCCGAGAAATTGGAGGAGAGTAACCGTACCTTATATAAGACTCGCCGGCAAGAAGAGTTGGGTTTGAAAGGGAAAGCGGATGTAGCTCAATTCGAGGCTCAAGTAGCGGCCGATGATTATACATTGACCCACCAGCAGAATCTTTTCAATACGGCCTTGCTTACCTTGAGGGAATGTATGAATTATCCATCAGATTTAGAACTGGAGGTGGATACTTTATTACCGGATATCAATTATGTTCCGGAAGTAGAGAACGTGGCGGAGATTTTCGCTTATGCGTCCGGGAATAACCCTACCGCCTTGCAAGCCGAGTATCAATTAACGCAAAGTAAATACCAATATCGTATTTATAAAGGAAAGTTGCTGCCGAGTATTTATTTGAATGCCGGAATCTCTACGAGTTATTTCGAGAACCTGAAGTCTGATAATGCCCCGGAAGGTTTCAAGGATCAGTTTAAAAATAACCGTGGTGAATATGTCTCTTTTAGCCTTAGTTTCCCCTTATTCGATGGTTTGAGCAGATTAACGAACGCTCGTCGTTATCGTAACAATATGCGGATCGCACGGGAGACAAGAACAGAGGTCTTTCGCCAGTTGCAGACAGCGATAGAGCAATCCGTCTTGGATCGTGAGGGATACGCTAAAGAGGCCATACAGATGGATAAGAAGGTGAAATCGGATGAGTTGGCTTATCGTGTTACCCTACGGAAGTACGAGGAAGGCCTGATGAGCACGCTGGATGTACAGACAAGTGCGAATACGCTGTTGGAGTCCAAGGCCAATCTGCTTCAAAAGCGATTGATGTACTTATTGAAAAGCAAGTTGGTAGATTATTATAAGGGCAAGCCTCTTATCAATGAATAAGAATTGAGAACATAGAATTTAGATGATAATAAAAAATATAGAATACGATGGATATACAATTAGAGAAAAAGAAAGGTCTTCAGAAGAAGCATATTCCTTATGTAGCGGGTGGCGTGTTGTTCGTTATCTTGTTGGGATGGATTATCTTTGGTGATCATGCTTCTACGTTGAAAGTGGACGCGAGAGGGATTAGCATCGGTAATGTGACCCGTGAGCAATTCAATGACTTCTTTCGTATGGATGGTCAGGTGCAACCTATCACGGTCGTGCAGCTTAGCCCCGAGGAGGGCGGTATCGTACAGGAGAAAGTCGTGGAAGAGGGTGCCCAAGTGAAGAAAGGCGATATCATTGTTCGTCTGAGCAACTCAAATCTGGATTTGCAGATATTGAACGCTGAGGCCGAGTTGGCGGAGAAGCAGAACTTCCTTCGTAATACGCAGGTTACCATGGAGCAGGATAAGCTGACCAATCAGATGGAGAAACTTCAATACGATATGGACATGAACCGGGCCCGCCGCTCGTTCAACCAACAAGAGCAGTTGTATAAAGAGAACTTGATCGCCAAGGAGGATTATCTGAAAGCGAAGGAGGACTTCGAGTTAGCCTCTCAAAAGCACGCCTTGATTACCGAGCGCTTGCGCCAAGACTCTATCTCCCGCACGATCCAGATGGATGAGATGGAGGCCAGCTTGGCGAACATGCGGAAGAATATCCTGTTGATCCGCGAACGTAAGGAAAACTTGAATGTCCGTTCCCAGATCGACGGTGAGTTGGGACTGTTGGATGTCGTATTGGGGCAAAGCATCAATCCCGGACAAAAGATCGGCCAGATTAACGACCTTTCCGATTATAAGATAGAGGCCATGATCGACGAGCATTATATAGACCGCGTGAAACCGGGCTTAAGCGCCGCTTTCGAGCGTCAAGGCTCGTCTTTCGACTTAACGGTGCGCAAAGTTTATCCCGAGGTTCGTGATGGTAAGTTCCGTACGGATTTCGTTTTCACGGGTGAGCGTCCGGATAATATCCGTAGTGGACAGACCTACTATATCAACTTGGAGCTGGGGCAACCTACCGAGAGTATCATTATCCCGAAGGGAACTTTCTTCCAGAGCACGGGCGGAAGCTGGATATTTGTTCTTGATCCGGATGGAAAGAAAGCTTACAGGCGTTCTATCAAGATCGGCCGTCAGAACCCGCAATATTATGAGGTTCTTGAAGGTCTGGAAGCCGGTGAGAAGGTGATTGTGTCCAGTTATGAGAGTTATAAGGATAATGAAGTGCTGGTGCTGGAATAAAATCGATATAATATGAAAAACATACTAATCGCCATTCGTTCCATTTTTAAGAAAGGGCGGCATAACGTGATGAAAATCGTATCGTTGGGAATCGGCTTAGCGGTAGGCTTGGTATTGATCGCTAAAGTCTATTTCGAACAATCGTATGATGATTTTTATCCGGATAGAGACCGGGTCTATCAAGTCTGGGCGAAATACCAGCAAAATGGAGGGGAGTTGAAGGATTATCCGCAAACAAGCGGTGGCATCGCTCCAACTATGCAACAACAGATACCCGAGATCGAGACCGTCACCCGATACACGAGTTTTGGAGACTGGACCTTTACGATGACCGACACCAAGATGAAATACTCCGGTCGTTGTATCATAGCGGATAGTTGTTTCTTTGATATTCTTCCTCGTCCTATGTTGATCGGAAATGCGAAAGAGGTTCTTTCCACCCCGATGTACGTGTTGATATCAAGTCGTATAGCGAAAAATATCGGAGGCGATGTTATCGGGAAAAACTTCACGGTAGACAATTCGCCGGGACGTACTATGACTATTGGTGGCGTTTTTGAGGAAGTTCCGGAAAATTCTCATTCCCGTTACGATGTAATTGTTTCCATGGCTTCGGCGGGTCGGTTCATGTGGGAGGGTTCGCCTACTAATATGTTGGGAAACGATCGTTACATAAGCTATGTGAAGTTGCACAAGGGGGTGAATCCTTTAGCTTTGGAGGAACAGGTGCGTACGTTTGTGAATTCTTATTTCCCTCCGGAGGAACAGCAAAAGGTCGGGTTAAGCATTGATTTCTCATTTCATAAGCTAGATAATCTACACAAGGAGTTGCCGCAAGTCAAGCGAATGACGTGGATACTTTCCTTACTGGCCTTCGCTTTGATCTTTACGGCGGTGATGAACTATATCTTGATCGTGATATCCTCTATCGTAAATCGCTCGAAGGAGGTGGCTGTCCATAAATGTTATGGGGCAAGCGAGAATAATATTCATGGTATGATGTTTGGTGAGGCGTTGGTACATATAGTGCTTTCACTGATCTTGGCCTTATTGTTGATCCTTGCGTTTAGAGGTACGGTAGAGGAGTTGTTGGCGACTTCGTTAGATTCCTTGCTCTTGTCTAATGGTAGCTTGGTCTTGCTAGGGATATGTATCTTGGTGTTTTTCGTATCTGGTTTTATGCCGGGATCATTATACGCCCGGATTCCGGTGGCCTCCGCTTTCCGTAATTACCGGGAGAATAAGCGTATCTGGAAGAAAGCCTTGTTGCTTGTCCAGTTTGTAGCCACGGGCTTTTTGGTGACGATGCTTGTTTTCGTTGCCCGTCAATATACGTTTATGGTGAACGATCGTCCGGGATATGCCTATGAGAACCTTGCCTACTGCGGGTTAGCTGGCGTGGACTCTACCTCTCGTGCCAAGATTCTGGATGAGGTGATGCGGCTTCCGGGGGTCATTGCGGCTACCACCGTCTATCAATTGCCTTTCGAGCATGCTTCCGGTAATAATATTCTTTTACCGGGTGAGACTCAAGAGCTTTTTAATATCGCCGATCTCTATTGGGTAGGTAACGGATATTTGGACATGATGGAGATTCCCGTGATCCAAGGCCGCTCGTTCACGGAAAATGTGACCAATTCAAGAGAGGTGATGGTAGACCGCCGTTTCGTGGAGAAAATGAAATTGGTAGCGGGCTGGACGGATGATGTGATCGGGAAGGATATCTGCGTCACCGAGCATAGCAAATGGAATGAGGAGCCATTCACGATTTGCGGTGTTTATGAGAATATCCGTCTGGGAGGAATCTCGAACCAAGATATGCGGCCTTCCGTATTATTCTATGCGCATAAGCCCATGTATACCTTGCAGGTGAAGTTCCATGAGCTGAACAACGATAGTATGGCTCGTTTACAGCAGAAGATATCCGAGACATTTCCGGATCGTGAACTGAACGCTATCTCTTTCCGTTCCGAGATCATGGAACTATATAAGGACTCCCGTCAATTCCGTGATTCCGTGATGATCGGAGGTTTGGTCACGCTTCTTGTTACGTTGATAGGACTTATAGGCTATACGAATGATGAGGTGAGCCGTCGTCGTAAGGAGATAGCGGTTCGCCGGGTGAATGGGGCTACCTTATGGGATATATTGAGGTTGTTCATAAAGGATATCGGATATATCTGTATCTATGCGGTCATATTAGGCGGTGGTATAGCATACTTTGTCTTGCAAAAGTGGCAAGAGCAATTCACGGAGAAGGTTCCTTTGTCATGGTACATATTCTTGGGTTGCGGCGTATGTGTATTATTGATTATATATTCCGTGGTTTGTCTGGATGCCCGTAAGACGGCTAATGATAATCCGGTGAATTGCTTAAAATCTGAGTGATTGAAAATAGATAATAGAAAATTGATAATTCATGAATAATTTATTGAACTTTAAGTCCTTTTTAAAGTTCCTTGGAAGGAATAAGGCTTATACGCTGATAGACGTGTTTGGTCTGTCTGTATCGTTGATGTTTGTGTTATTGATAGCGGTCTATACGGTACAGGAGATGTCTACAGATAAATTCCATACCAAGGCGGATCGTATCTATCTGGTCGGGAATGAAAATTGGATGGCCACCGGAGCCGCCATTCCTTATAAGATAAAGGAACGCTATCCGGAGGTAGAAAAAGTTTGTCCGGTAGTGGCGGGTAATTCGAGTGATATAGTTGTAGTTTCCGGTGATCGGAAACTGAAGGCAAACGTGATGTTCGCAGACTCTACGTTCTTCGATTTCTTTGATTTCCGGTTGCTACAAGGCACTCGTGAGCAAGCGTTGGCCGCCGGGAACTATGCGGTGGTTTCCTCTTCGTTCGCCCGTAAGATGTTCGGAACGGATGATCCGATGGGACGGCAGTTGGTGGTGGGCCACTAACCAATTTTATTCCTTAACTACCTAATTATTAGAGGAAATTTATTAGAAATTCAAAAGAAGGGTAACAAATAAGTATCAAACAGCGATTTTATTTGAAAGTTGGTACAGAACGCACATGTTTTTCGATGCAACATGATTACTCATTTGGATTTGTTTGCGCATCATTTACTTTTGCGAAGTTATGGAATTTTTCTGAATTATTCAAGATGAAAACTTAATCATGATTAGCATTATATATGTAATGCTCGATACTATAAACATAACAAACTCCCTCTTCAATTAAGAACAGGGAGTTTGTCGTTACAAGTCTTATGTCTGAATCAGTTTTTATATATCCCTTTTTTAGGGTTTCTTGCGGACGGCACGGACGTGGAGATTGCTTGTACGTATCTCTTGAGAAGTCGAACCACCTACCGTGTATTTATAGGCGTTCTGGTTGTCGTTTATTGCTGTCGAAGTCCAATAATCACCCTGTAGAACATATTCTCCATCTTGCATTTGCGAGGCTTCATTCTTCGCCGGAAGATACCATACTAAATTTTCGTCTTTCAGTACAGCTCGTTCTGCACCATTTTCGATTTCCTTATTATATTTATTCTTCATGGCGCAAGCACGTGCTGCAAATTCTGTAGGATTTTGAGGTAAAGTTTTATCAGGTGTACCACCCCAACGTTCTAACAACTCCATCAGACTTGAAGCATCACTGACACCACTAAAGTTGTAAAGTTCTGATGTGTTCTTCTGTCCGTCTTGTTCATCTGTAGCAACGGTTAAAGCTGGCACTTTAGAAAAATCAATAGTAACAGAGGTAATAGAAAATATAAATACCTTTTTAGTGATAAAATCGCCATAATCGGTAAACCAGCTAAGATAAGCATTTAATAACGCATTTTTAATCAAATCCCCCAAACCGGCATTTTCCATATCATAGGTAATCTTCATATCCGAATCCCACAGAAATCCCCACGGATAGTCACCGTCCTCAATGCGTTCGCAACCTGTATTGCCATTCCAACTCGGACAGAGTTGAGAAATGGTGAATATTACCGGTGTGGCTTCGGGCATGTCGGTCGGTCGAAGTTCAAGAGAAATCTCACGTGTTTCGTCACCTATATTTTCTGTAAGAAAAGCATATACAGTAATGTCGTCACCAACAGCCGTACTGCTGATGGAAGCCTGGCCTTTATCTTCCTCAATCCAATAACCTTCCTCTGTAAGAGTTGTTAAATCGGTGCGAAGGGTTACTTCCGAGCTTGTCGAAGTCATAGTCCAACCGCCGGGAACATTGTCTCCGACCTTTATATGGATCGGGTAGATGACATAGTGGGCATCCTGTATCTCCGGTTCGGAAATGAACTCCAATTCGTATTCCGGCGTGATAGACAATTTGTAGGTAACGGTCTTTCCCTCCGGCCATTCCATGCCCTCGATAGCCGCTTCGAGAATACGTTCGATGTTTGTGGCTGAACTGCGAAACACCACTTCCACCTTGGCACCGGTCGGCAAGGTTTGCGGCAACATCATGAACGTGCCTTCGCTTGCGGTGACTGATGTTCCGTCCGTTTCCTCTCCGGTCATCTCTTTGTCCAATGACTGCGTGAAGTCGGTAACATCGTTTTCCAGCCCCCATGAGCCGTTTTCCAAGTCGTAGGCCCCTTTGTATCGGATTCCTTTCAGAGCCACGCTTTCAATCGTTCCGGCCTGCATCTGACTTCCGGTCACGAAACGCACAGCGGTACAGATGTGGTCGAAGGTAAGCTCCTGCGCTGCGTTATGGTCGCCGGGTGTTTCGTCCGGCCTTGCCACCACAATATCTTTCTGATCGGCCGCTTCTGTCGGGACGGTATATGCGAGCGTCGAGGTTGCGGGAGATTGCGGTGTCGTGCTGAAAGCGTCGGCAGCAGGCGCCCACGCATAGAACTGGAGAACATGTCCCGCTCCCGGCCAATAGTACGTGTCGGTGCTGCTCCATAAACCGTCTCCGGCTTTGGCGACATCTGTGTCCATATAAAATTGCTCCTCGACCTGCGTGCCGTCCTTTTTCCAATAGGCCAGCACGTGGAATGAATTATAGAAATTGTCTTCCGTGACAGGCGTGCCGCGCGTTACGGCCTGCCTGTCCCCGAAAGCGGATGAATGAACGCCATCGGAAACAATAGCACGTACACAAAGCGTATCGGCCGAATCCTGCGACCGCAATACAAACCGTCCGGAAGTATATCCGTCCTCACCACTGGCAGCATTTCCCCTCGTCCGTACATTTCCGTCGGATGAGATGCCAAAACAAATATTGTCACAAGATTTCCCCTGAGTATAACCATCGTTTTCGAGAAAGTCCTCATTATTGCATGAGAAAAGCAGTACGCACGATAGCACCGCCGCCATGCCGCTTGCCGTTAAGCTCGTTCTTTTCTTATGTCCATCCATTGCTATCTTATTTTTAATTACCTGTCCGGAGCGATATTCTCCGGCTGTTAGTGAGTGTAAGGGGAACATTCAACCCCTTACACCCTGTTATCGTCTTTTCGGAAATTATTCCGATACAATACGATATAACCGGTTTATGATAAAACCGGAATTAGTTGCCACTCTGATTATCGGGAATCGGCAACTCTTGGCTGTTGTTGTCTTCATTCCAACCTTCAACTTTAACAACATCAAATTTGATAGGTTTGAGTTGAACATCCGGGTTTTCAGGGTCTACCACAATATTTTCAGGAGTCAAGGTAGCTTTGAAATCGTAGCAGTAGCCGAGTTTCAGTTCAACATTGCTGATTGTTGCAGTATGGTTGTATGTACCCATAGTAACCTCACCATTCAACAGTTCGGCAGTAAATGTTACTGTGTATGTCGCATCTGTTCCCGTCGGAATCATCAAAATCTCGTTGTAGCTTTCTCCTTCACTGCCATTTGCAATCTTCACGGCTTCTTCACTTTCTGCGCCCTCTGCAACAGCATTGCCGAAAATAAGCTCATCACTACCGTTCTGTGCAGTCCAAGTATTGCCGTCTTCCGCTATCGTAAGCGTACCTTCTGTTTTAGCATCGGTAATCTTTATATTCGTCACCTTGATATTATATACTTCACCTACGGCATTCTCAAAGGAAAATTTCACCTTTGAAAGCTGGTGGTTGAAAGTCATATTGACTGTTTCCGGACTTGCCATAAATTCCGCGGTTGCATCATAACCTTTTTCCGGGGCTGCATGAAGCAGGTCGGTCTTACCGTCGTTAGAGAATGATACGGTCATACCCACCTTGTAATCAGCAACGCTCTGGCCCAATAACTTTTCACCGGTAACAGTGATATTTGCAGGAGCGATAGCGCCGAAAGCGTACTGGTTGCCTTTTACCCAATACTGCAGCGGAGTATAATTCCACGTATTCCCGTCGTCTACACTTGTTATAGCTGTTCCGTCAAAAATCTGGCCGTTCTGTGTGAAACCATACACGGCGAAACTGCCTAAAGTTTCTTTTGTGAGACTCGGATCGACAATGCTGCGTGTTCCGTTGTTCACAAACGCATTCGTGAAACTGATAGCCTTTGTCTTCGCTGAAGACATTTCTACGGTCTCATCGTTGCTGCAACTTGCCAGAATGGCAGTGGCAGCGATTCCAATCAAAAAGATCTTCTTCATGTTAGTTGAAATTTTTATAAATGAATAAAAAAGTGACTTTAACTACTTTGTTAAAGAGGTAGTTCGACGTCTTCATATTCGCCCCAGTCGTTCACGTCCACCTCGAATCCGGAGCCTCCTTTCTGGCCTTCCTCGTCGGATATTTCGATGCCGCTCACGACTATGACACCACCCTGCGGCTGTGCTGCGACCTGTTCGGTCACATCGAAGTCGAATGTCTTAATATCCCCGTTTTTCAGCCTGACTTCGAGGTTAAGTCCATACTGGCCTCCGGCACGTGTCGTGTAATGTTCGTTGGGATAGTCCGGTATTCCGAACGAGCGAACCGAGGCTTGCGCCCCGAAATCCTGCAGGGTACAGTCGTAAAGCACGGTTGCCGATTCCTCCGATGTGCGTCCGCTGTTCAGCCACACGGCTTCGGCCATGCCGGACAGTGCGCCCCGTGCCAATGCCACGTATTCCAGCCCGTGACTGAACTCGTAACGTACCAGATAGGTAAAAACCAGCGGGTGCATGGTAACGGACAAGAGGTCTGTTTCCGTCTTGCGTTCGGCCGTGTAGGATTCCATGTAGTTGCCATAAAGCATGTCCGGAGCGTTCACCGTGTTTTCGTCGTTGTCCTCCATGTACGAGTTTCCCATGTACGACGAACGGCTGCGGGTACGGGTCGTGGCACGTGCCCGCGAGTATGACTGCATGTCATCGAAGACGATGTATTCCGTATCGTTGTTGTATAACAGCAGCGAGTGTTCGCCCGGACTCATCTGCACGATGTCACCTTCGGGAGCGACATTCACCACGCTGTTGGAACCGTCTTCGTTATATATCTGCACGCGCAGTCCTTCCGGGGTGCCGGGGCGCAGCGCGTCATACTCCATGCCGAACGATTCCTCCCATGTCGGATGGTTTTTCCAGTCTGTGCCTCCCTCGCAGGTGTATTGCCATTCCTGTTCATATTCGGCATCTATATGGACGACCGACTTCGGTGCGTGCGCATCATGGTCGAAACACAAATCCTTATGCTCGCAAGATGAAAACGCCGCAAGCATCCCTATTGACAGGGAAATATATATTACTGTACCTTTCATCATTTCATGCCTCCTTTCCTGTTATTGCTGTTGCCGCGTCCGAGCAGCCATACCAGTGAGATTTCCGCCTTGGTAGGCCCGAACCAGTGCCTTTGCTTGGTCGATTGCCATACATCATGTCCGTCAAGGGGATCATATTCATAGAATTTTCCTCCCCAATAGCCCACGCCGATAGTGAAATCTATGTTCAGCCTGCGTGCCACCGGCAGGGAGTAGCCGTATTCCACGCCCACGGCATAGTTGCCCTTGTCCCAAAGTGTCCCTCCGGGTTCGCCTCCCATGTAGCCGGTGCCTCCCCACTCGAAGTCGTAGGTGAAGAATTGCCCGTAAACTCCCAGATGGTGTCCGGTAAGCGGTTTCTCGGCGGCTTTTCGGCCCAGCCACTTGCGCACGGCGATGTCGCCGCCGTACACACGCCAATAGCGGTGCTTGCTGCCCTTGTCCCACCAGCCGTACATCCAGTTTCCGCCGAGCGTCCATCCCTTGCCGAGATAGAACTCGACGCCGATGTTGGGCACGGCCAAGACGTCATAAAGCATGTTTGTCTTGACGGCCATGTAGAAAGGTTTCCGTTCTTCCTGCTCCGGTACGATAGCCTGCGGTACGAGCGTGTCCGTTTCCTGAATAACGGCAGCCGTATCAATGGCGGGAACCGTCTGTAATTCGACCGTATCGCTTTTTATTACCGGCTTTTGCCGTACCGTCACGAATACGACGCTGGCGTTGCGAACCTGCGGGAAGAAATGTTCCAGCATATAGAACCAAGTGCGCCCGTACTGCAGTTCCATCAAATGTTTTTTCTTGCTGTCAATCAGAACCCCTTTGTCATTGTACGTGTATTCGGGGACATTGCGCAGCACCTCCACGGCTTCCTCCTTGTGAGGCATGTCCGACTGTTCCGCCAGACAGGCCAGACGTTCCCAAGCAATGGTGGCATCGCAACGGGTGACGATACTGTCCGGAAGCGAAATACATCTGCGCACATAGTTCTCCACTGCCGCACGGCGTTCTTCCGCCAGCCTTCGATTGATTCCGGCAGACCCTTCCGGTGAAGCAGAACCACAGAAGGACACCTCGACCAGATCGAGTGCCCCATCATTTTTAACACTTCCCAAAAACGATACGATTTCCGCCAGACGCTCGGCATTATCTACATAAGCCGTGTCCAGCGTCCCGTTACCGACGCGGAATCCTATACAGATTTCCTTCCGGCTTTCCTGTCCGAATAAATGAATATACCCGAACAACATGAATGCTAATACTATAAAACTTCTCATGTGCATTTTGTACTTCTTTTTATCCCTCTCTTACTAAGAGAGGGATAAAAAGAATAATGTACTAACAATCAGTATATTTCGTTGGGGTGAAATTGAAATTTGCTAAACATTTATGTGTTTTTGAACATAGAAGTAATATTTTTTATAGAAAAGATTCTTTGCTATAAATTCTTTTTTATACTTTTGCATCGTCTAATCCCTCTCTTAGTAAGAGGTAACATTTTTTGCCTGACATTCTACCTTAATTTTTTCAATATCAGATCATTCGCTTTGTCTATCGTTGAATTGTCCAAAGAGGCAAGATATATTTGCGTGGTATTTTCCGAATCATGCCCCATACCCGCACTGATGACCGACAGGGGAATGTTCTGACTTTTAGCGATACTGGCCCATGAATGGCGGCTGACGTACATCGTGAGTTTGGCTTGTAGGCCGATTGATACGGATATTTCCTTGAGCTTGTTGTTGACCAGACGGAGCGCATTTCTGTACTGCAACCGTTCGTTCCGGTCTGTCTTGATGATTGGCAGCAAATAGCCGTTTTCATTTGCCGGGTATTTGTCGATAATCTCCTGCATGGATTTTTCCCACTTGATGAATAATTGCTGCCCCGTCTTTCGTCTGCGATAAGAAAGGATGCCGTTCTGCAAATCCTTCTTCTTGAGATATGCCATGTCAATGAACGACATTCCGCGTGTGTAAAATGAGAACAGAAACATGTCCCTTGCAAAATCCAATGAGGACTTGAGCGACAGGTCCAGTTCCTTAATCCGTCTGATGATTTTCAATGGAAGAGCACGCTTGACCGTTTTGTCTATTCCGGTATAGACATGTTTGAAAGGATACCGTTGCACGGTCATTTCCTTTTCCACCGCCCGGTTGTACACGGCACGGAGAATCCGGTTATAAAAGGAAACGGTGTTCATGGCTACGTCGTGGGATTTCAAATAGGCTTCGTATTCCGTCATCAGGTCTGAATCAATTTCATTCAGCATGATGTCGTTCCCGTTTCGAAAGCGTTTGAAGCTATTAAGGGCTGTCGTGTAATTTTCCGCAGTCCGTTCCTTTCCCAATCGTTCCAGTTGAAGAATGACCTCCGCCATAAACTCGAAAAAGGACGCTTCCCGTTCCGTTTCATGAAACAGTCTCACTATCTCGTCGGTAGCAAATGCACGCTTGCCGCTGTTTAACCCGTTTATAATCTTGTCCAGTCGGTTCATATCCCGGCGTATCCTTTGTGCAACAGCCTGAATAACGGCTGTCCGTTCGCCCGCCGATGTCACAACGAGGCTTGATTGTTTATCATCCCATTCATGAGGGAACACCTTATATCCTGTTGTGATTTGCCTAACGGCACGGCGGTGAGTTACAAAATAGACGATAGTGCCCGGACGGCCTTCGACTGTCGACGGGCGGAATTTCACTTTTACTGTTGTCATACTTATATTTATTTAATTGATAATGTTTCATTGTCTTAACTTGCGGCATATAAAAATGGTCAGCACGATACAGAGTACAAGAAAACCTGCCGTATAGCCAAGTATTTTCCACAGCATTAGGCTGTGTATGAACTGGCTGTTTGCCATGCAGGTACAGACAAAAGCCGCCGCGAGGGAGATGATTGTCTCTACCATGCACCAGAAAGCGGTCACGGAGATAAGCACACGGTCACTCGCCGAGAGGCGTCCGACCAGCCTCGCGCACTCGCGTTCCATCCTGTCGGCCATCTTCCGGCAGATTTTCTCCCCTTCCTGCTCAAGCGTCTTTCTCGCTTCCTCGCCGACTGTGACCGTGCTTGCCCCACGCAGGGAAGAAACAGCCCCGTCCATTTTGGGCAGGGCTTCCGAAAGTCTGTTTTCAAGCTTTTCCACATTAGCACTAAGAATGCGTACTGCTTCATAATTGTTTTCCAGCGCGTTGATTATATGGTCTTGCTCCTGCATCTTTTCGGCAGTCGGAAGGGCCTCGTCTATTTCCGAGAAATCGAATTTTTTATTCATAAGCTGTTATCTTTTTCGTCCTGTCTTCGGTTTCTTTCCGATCACCCTTGCCGCTTCACGGGCGCACCGGCGTGCCCATTCCCGTTCGTCCTCGTCCTCGCGTCTTTCCCAAGGCAGGTCGTTGGAACCGCCGCCACCACCGCCCGAAGGAACCGCCGGAGTATCGAGCATCCCGACGAAAAGTGCCGCCGCCATGTCCGTGAGGTCACGGCTGTTGGCTGTCTCCCGGTAGTCGAACTCGTCATTGAATACGTCCAACGCTTCATCGGGAATAAAGAACCGGCGGCTTTCCCCGTCAATGTCGATATGATACGGACTGGTGCCGGGACGATAGCTGGTGTATTGCTGAACCGATGCCGTTCCTTGCACGTGAACCGGAACTGTCCGGGTTGCAGCCGGTATCGGTTTCCCTGCGGCGGGTTGTGTTGAAACGGTCTTTGTCTTGGGAGCCGCGTGCAGTTTTTTCCACGTGCTTTCAAGTTTGGTCGCCATGAGGTTGCGCCCCCTGCCGAGTTCGGAAGCCTTGTATCTGGCGCCTCCTTTCTTCAGCACGTAACCGCGCAATATCTTCTTGTTGTCGCGCAGCTCCCAAAACTCATATCCCTTGCTCCTAAGTCTGGCCACGTACTCGTCCCATGACCAGCTTCCCATGGATTGCAGGGTTTCCATGCAGTCCCGGTTCACCTGCCCGATGTTCGTCTCACGTACTTCGGCGGCAGTCGTCCAGCCCCGTTTCAGGGCCACACGCTCGGCTGCCCGCTGTGCCCGCAGGTGTATGTCATGGTCGTTGTTGATATTTCCCCGTTCGTCGATACGGCAGAACGCGCCGTGAAGGTGGGGAATGCCGCTCTTGGATTCCAGATGCAGCCACACCGTGCCCTTGCTACCTTTGAGGTCGGTTTTCGGGGAATAGGTCTTGCCGTTCTTGTCAAGCAGTTCGATGTTGTCGAATTCACCCATGAAATCATCCCACAACCTTTGCCAGTCGTCGATGGTAAAGTCTTTGGTGTGTTCCGGCGCAGGGCTGACCTCGATGCGGATGACGGAATTTCTGACCCGTTTGGACTTCTCCAGCGTCAGCCGCATGGAATCCCATATACCCGTGGCATCCAGACCGGGCGGCAGCAGATTGTCCCCCACGTGGAAGATGCGTTCGGGATGTTTCTTGTTCCTCGATTCTCCCGTGATGTACCTGATGTCATTTATCCCGTGGGAGATGGATTTCGCTTTCCCTATCATGGCTCGTCCTCCCCGTCTTCACCGTTCCTTGTCCCGTCGGGCAGGCGGTTGGAAAACCGTACCTTGTCGAGCACGTCCGTAACACGCTCGGCCAGCCTGCCGAGTTCCTTGAGCCATTCGAGCATGAAAGGGTAACTGTTAAACATCTGTCTGCGCTTTTCGGGGTTCATGCCACGGAGCGCGGACGTGTAGTTCACGAGGTCGCTGCGGCATCCTATAAGGGTCTCCATGACTGCCTCCTGCCTTGCCGTCAGCCTCGCTTTCGGTCTGTAATTGAAAGCCCTTGCCAGCACGTAGCTGCTGACGGTCATGCCGCACTCGGCAGCGAGGCGGCGGATGTACTGTTTCTGTTCCGCAGTGACTTTGGCGCCGATGTATTCGGTGCGGCTGCCGCCGGACGGAAATGATGTGTCTTGCTTGTTGTCTTCTGTCATAAATGTTGTTTTATAAGGGTTAAGCGGTGCGAGCCTGCGAGCGCCGCCACCGGCGAACTGCCAGTGAGCCGCGAGAGCGCCAAGGGATGACTGACCGAAGGGAGGTGATACCTTGGCATATCTCGAAACTGAAAGACGTTTCATACCTCCCTGCGGCGTGCCTCCGCTGCCGGACAGATGCCATTCAAAGGCCGTTCATGTGCCGTTCAAATGCCATTTGAGGCGGTATTACAAGGGTTGCTGACATAGTTGCCTTGCGTGTCTGTCCAGCCCTCTATGCAGGTCACGGAAGCCACGGAAGCGACTTTGGAAGCGATTACCGTAATCAAGCCCAGCCTTTCCATCGTGGCGAGCAGGTTACGGACTTTTTTCCTCCCCACGTTCCATTTCTCCGAGAGGCCGGTTTCCGAAAACTGCAACTGTCCGGCCTGCAACCCCTGCGGCCTGCGGAAAGAATCATCCCTGCCGGGAACCGACTGCACCCGTGAGAGCAAATCTTTGAAAAGAATACGGTTGTTGATTATATAGCCACCGTTGTCGCTCGTTGTTCCTGCAAGCCATTCGATGGCCTCTGCGGTAAAACGAAAGCGGATTGTCCGGAATCTCTGCGGCTTTTGGAAAAGATATGTTTCCTTGTTCTTACTGTCTTCTCGTATCATTTGAGTAGAGATAAGGGAACGGGACCGCGGAGCGACTTGCAACAGCTTCGACAGGATGTCGTGAATGAAAGTTTCCTTGTCCGCCAAAGTTTCATCTGCTGTCCCGTTCCGGTCTGACTTTAATTCTTCCCTCCGTTCGTGGTAGGTTGGGATTGCAGGTGCCCCCGTGTGTCCTCCACCGCCTTGAAATCGGATGAGATTTTCATCAGCGCGACACTGATACGGCAGAGCTGGCCGATGTCAACAAAGTCCTTGACAGCTTCCATGAGTTTTTGCACACGCTCCTGACGGTGTTTCATCACGACCTCGTTGCTCGCCCCGTTTTCCTTGGTCAACCCATGGTTGAGGAAGCGGTTGACGGCCAGCATGTCGGTTGCCTCAATCGTACCGGTGTCGCCTTTCCCCATGCCGTAGCCGACCATTACCCGGATAGAATCGGCCTCATAGGGGGAACAGCCGCGAAGGAAATCCAGAATGGTCTGGGCTTTCGCGCTGATAACGGGTCTGCTATCCTTTCTCTTCGACTCCTTGTTCGTGGAATCCTGAACCGTGGTATCCTTGATACCCGGCTCCTTGTTCGTCAAATTGTCCATGTACATTTTTGTTTTAATCGGTTGATGAATCATTTGTTTTTCTCACGGTTAACCAGATAATGCGCGACCTCGCTGTCAATCTCGCTTTGGGATTTCACCCGTACCCGTTTCAGCCACGCGTCGAGGTCTTCTTTGGCGAAGAAGCACAGCTTGCCGCCCGGCTTGTAGTAAGGGATGGCACGGCGCATCATCATCTTGTAGAGATAGCTCGGCTTCAACCCGAGGTAACGGGCCGCTTCCGTTGTAGTCATTAAATTGCGTTCACTTTCCATATACATTCGTTTTAGAATTGTTCCTTGTGCTTTCGGAAAACCGGAAAATGCTGTTTGTCAGCCTTTTCTTTTCTTCTGTTTCCGATGCAAAGTTAAGTTTGACCCGCAGTGCCCCAATGTGGGACAAATGGGAAAAACGCGTAAAAAAGAAATGCGCCATACTGCTGGGTTTCAACAGTATGGCGCATGGCTATGGCTTGTATATGTTGTGCTGAATGGGGAAACGGCGGGTGGCTATGGGGTACGGTTCAGCTTCCTCGCGCTCTCAACGGCCTTGTCGATGGCCTTGCGGTAGTTCTGGTTCTCTTCGGTTGCCCCTTTGCCGCAAACGTCATTGCGGTGTTTGTCGTAGTAGGATTTGGATATACCGCAGCGTTTCAGGAACTCTTCCGCCCAAAGCCTGCCGCGTTCGCGCGGTCTGATGGTCTGCGAGACGGAAAACACCATGTAACAGACGCGCAGGTTCTCTTTCGGGCATACCGTGACAGGCCGGGAAGTGGGTTTCAGGTTCAGGAAGTTCACGAAATCGCTGCCTGCCAGATATTCAAACTGGTAGTCATTGCATACCTCGTAAATGAACAGGCACAGGGCGAGGTCAACGGTGTCCATCCATGCGGATGTCTCTTGCAGCAAGGCAGTCCGGTTCATGGCTCGCCCTCCCTTATGCGCCGGATGTCGGAGATGATACTCCCGGCTATTCCTTTCAGGCGTTCCACCAGCACGTCGAGGTACATCGGTTTGAAGCAATAGACGCAGAAATACCGGTCACGTTCCTGCTGCCACTCCTTATATAACAGGTTCACGCGTGCGTGGGCTTCGTCATACTCCGCTTTTACCGCACTACATTCCACATCGAGCGACTTGTATTCTTCCGAATCCAAAGGCAGGAAGTCGAGCCGGTTGCTTTTCGCCGAATACTTGCGCCAGAGTTCTGTAGCGGCTGTTTTCGCTTCCTCGTAGCGGAGTTCAAAAGGTTTTAGATGTTCCTCGAAAAGGGTTTCAAAGTCCACCGACTGCAACGATGTCCTGTCAAGCGACAGGTATTTGTCCGCTTCCGAAAGGAGGGAAGAGGAAAATTCCAGAAGCTGCTCCGCATCTTCCCGGAACAGCAATCCGGCCTCTTTGACAAGGGTGTTCGTGTCATTGAAGTCACGGTAAAACAGGGATAGCGGCAGGGCGTCATTAAACATGAACCGGTTACACTGTTGATGTCTGCCTAAAAGGGTGTTGACGGCTTCAAGCCGTTTTGAAATATCGGATAGCATATCTTTTATGTTATAGGAACATTGTCATATATACGGGAAGATACAGCACATCCCCGTCCTTGCGCATATCTTTCGTGTAAACCAGATACTTGTTCCTTATCCGGGAAGAAAACTTGCCGCAAAAGGCATCCAGCGAGGTATGCGCCTTATAACCGGATGACTTGACCTCGATAGGGCTTACCTTGTCACCGTCCGCAATCAGGAAGTCCACCTCATAGTTATGCTTGCCGCTGCCGGTGGGGAAAGTATAATAGTACAATTCGTGTCCGGAAGCCTTCAGCATCTGTGCGACGACATTCTCATAGACATATCCGAGATCTGTACTCAACTTGTCAGCAAGCAGCTTGTGATATATTGTGTTGTCGGTAAACTTCCTGTCCCAGAATGCGAGAGTGACGAACAGTCCCGTATCGCCCGCAAACATTTTGTATTTGTTGGGGTCTTGGTGCAATGCCATTCCCGTGCTCGGATCGTTGGCATGGTAAGCCATGTTGACCACCATCGACTCCTTGATTTCGGAAAGTATCTCTGCCAGTGCGGAATTGCGCGTGCCGTCCGTTGCGCTCCATGCCAGATACCTGTTGGCGTTGCCCGTCAGCTGGGCCGGAATCTGACGGAATATCTTGGAAGCGTTTCCCGTCGGGTCGATCTTGTTGAAGTCATCCTCATACAAGGTTATTATGGAACGCTTCACACTGTCCACTTTTTCCAAATTGTTGGTTTCAAGATAAGCTGCCACGGCCTGCGGCATGCCACCGACAAGCATATACAGCCGGAAATCACGCATCAGCTTGCGGTTCGTGGCATCTCCCAGGGATGTCCTGTTGTGAAAACAGCCTTGGAGCAGCCTGATTGTGGCCGTGTCTCCCAGTGCCCACCTGAACTCCTCATAATCCATGGGAAACATGTGGAGCTTGACCTCCTCGCTTGGAATCAGGATGTCCCTGACATTCTTGCGGATTGAAATCAACGAGCCGGTCTCTATGTAATCATACCTTCCGTCTTTCACAAGATACTTGATTGCCTGCCTCGCTTTGGGTGCAAGCTGGACTTCATCAAAGATGATGACAGACTTCCGTTCCTTCAACTCGACGCCGTATTCCAGTTGCAGACGCATGAAAATTCGGCCAAGGTCGGACACGTCATTGAACAAATCCCGAATCTCTGTCGAACATGCGGCAAAATCCACCAGTATATGGGTTTCGTATTCGTTAGTTGCAAACTCTTCGGCAATGGTGGATTTCCCGACACGTCTCGCACCCTGTATCAATACGGCTGTCCTACCTTCATCCGTCCGCTTCCATTGTAGAAGCTCATTATATATTTTCCTTTTGAATATCATATATCTGTACTGTTATCAACATGGGACAAAGATAATGAGATTTACACGTATCTCAAAATGTTTTTATCGGAAAGTTGCATAAATCTCAAAATCTTTACATGATAAAAATGAATCTCAATTTTAATATAGTCAAAAATGGCATGATTCTCAAAATGCTTTGACTAATCAAATACGTTGTCTACCAGATTCACCGCTTCAACTTTCTTACTGTCAACGATTTTCGCGTAAATCTGTGTGGTCTTCACGTTTGCATGGCCGAGCAGCTTGCAGGTGGTATAAAGGTCTGCCCCGAGCGTCAGCATCATCGTTGCGAACGAGTGGCGGCTCGTGTGGTAGGTGATTTTTTTGGTTATTCCCGCTGCCGCTACCCATTTGGCCAGTACCTTGTTTATGTTGGGTTCGGCAGGAAGCCCGGCAAAGATTCTCGATTCATCCCCTCCGCCGTTTCTCTCGGGAAGCCAACGGACGGCATGGCGGGAGAGCGGCAGGTAAATCGGCGTGGTGGTCTTCTGCATCACGGTCGATACCCGGTATTGCTCCCCGTCCAGAAAGATGTCCTTCCAACGCAGGGCGTAGATGTCGCTCAACCGCAAACCGCAGTAACAGGAGAAAAGATAGGCACGCTTCACATCCTCACGGGGGCATTCCGTGTCAATCAGGACTTTTATCTCGTCAATGGTCAGGTATTCGCGTTTGGATTCCGGCACTTTGATACGTTCCGTAGCTGCAAGTGTCATTATCGGGTTTTCCGGGATGACTTCGGCGCGGACTGCGGCATTGAGTACCGTGGAGAAATAACCCACGTAGTCCGCCGCGCTTTTGGGAGAAAGCGGCTTGCCCCACCGGGTCTTGTAGGTGTGCTGAATCCAGTCGATGAAACCCAAACACCACTCCTTGTCAATCTCTCCCATCCTCACCTTTTTCTTGTAAAGGGGAAGCAACCGGCAGACAGTCCGTAACAGTTTCAGCCCTCTCGCTCCTTTTCGTTCCTGTTCGGCAAGGTAGGTTTCCATCCAGTCGTCCAGCAGCATCTTGGAACGGACGGATGTCTTTTTCAGTCCGGCCTTCGAGTGGGTCAGTTCTATAATGCGTTTTGATTTGATGGCCTCTACCGCCGCTTTGGTGGCCCGGTTCTGCTCCTTGACCATGGGATTGATTTCGGGCAACAGGTACAGTTTCAAGAACTCGTAACTACGTTTTCCGTCAACATAGATGTCGAGATAATAGGATTCCGAGCCGTCGGCGAGCTTCTTCGTGCGCACCTTTACTGGTTCCTTGAGCTTTGTTGATTTCCTTGTTGTTGCCATATATAATAATGTATTTAGAATGCGTTGTCAACCAAGGCGATTGCATCGTCTTTTTTCTTGTCCACAATTTTCGCGTAAACTTGTGTGGCACGCACGGAGCGGTGGCCGAGGATTTTGGAAACGGTATAGATGTCCGCTCCGAGCGTCAGCAAAAGCACCGCGCATGAATGCCTCGCCGTGTGGAATGTCACGTTCTTCTTTATCCCGGCCTTGTCAGCCCAATTCTTGAGATTGACACAAAGGTTGCTTGCATTGGGAAGGCCTCCAAAGACAAGATCATCCGGTGTACAGCCATTATGTTCCGGCAACCATTTTACCGCTTGGGACGAAAGGGGGATATAAACGGGATTCGTGGTTTTTGTCATTATTACAGACACGAGCCATTGCCCGCCTGATGTGGAGATGTCACACCAGCGCAATTTCCGTATGTCACTGATACGAAGTCCGCAAAAACAGGAAAACAGGTATGCCTGCCGTACCTGCTCGTTAAAGAATGGCGTGGCTATCATTTTCTTTATCTCCTCGATGGTCAGAAAATCCCGTTTGCTTTCGGGAACTTTGATTTTCTCGGTCATCTCCAGTTTGTACCAAGGATTTGATTCAATCAGTCTTTCACGCACAGCCTCGTTCAAAGCGGTACGCAAAGTGGTATAATAGGAATGAGCCGTCTTGGGAGTAATCTGTTTTCCCCATGCGGTCTTGCAGGAAGAGCGGAGCCAGTCTATATAATCAATGTAGAACTGTTTGTCCACATCACAGAGTCTGACATCCGCACGGTATTTCAGCAGGTTCTTGCGGGCGTTGTTGATGCCGTTCAGGTCACGTGCTCCCCGGTGTTCGTGGTTCTTGCGGACAATGGCCATCCAGTCGGATAGCAGCATGTCGGAAGAAATGTTTTCCGGTACAGCTTCCACTTTCGCATTGAGCAAGGCTTCCGTCCGTTCACGCTGAATGTCTTCCGCCTTGCGGAGTGTCTGTGCGTTTTGCTGCTTTGCTTTGGCGGATGTCTCCGGCACGAGGTAGAGTTGCAAAAACTCGTACTCGTGCCCGCCATCCACGCTGCGGTCGAGAAACAGGGATAAACGTCCGTCTGCCAGTTTACGGTGTCGTAACTTGAACGGAGATTTTTCTATCAATGATTTCTTTTTTCTTCCCATTGTCAGTCAGTGATTTATATCCATGTACAAAGATACGAAATAATCCGAAAATGAGTATCGTTTTAGGTAACAAAAATGGTGAATAATAGCGATTTTTAAGGAATACATCAGAAATTATCCGTTTTCTATAATTCACTAATAATCAGTATTTAATAAGATTTTTAGTGCTTTTATTTTCCCTTATTTTCTATACATTGGCTAATGGGCGATACCATATCGGCTACTATAAACGGGGTGGTGGAGGATTTACTTCATTCCTCTATCCCCGAAGCCGATGTGATCGTGCGTTGGGAGCAGGTTCGGTATTTGAACTGGTCGTTGGCTCCGGATCAATTGGGGAATGCCGGAAGTACATCGGCTTTTGTCTTGGTGCGTGAGGGTAGTGATTTCCCTTCTCGTGCGGAGGATATGGCCCATTGGTTCAAGGAGTTTTATTGGCCGTATCAATATGGGACGGCAAAGGAGGTACGCATATTGCCGCTTAGTGAGCAGTATTTTGCGAAAGCCGCTTCTTACTCTTCTTTGCGAAAGGGAGATTGGCGTTTCGTGATCGTGCTAATGTCCGTAGGTTTCCTTATCTTGATTTTTGCGGTCATTAATTATATTAACTTGACGGTCGCCCAAGCGGGTTTCAGGGCGAAGGAGATGGCTACCCGGCGCCTTTTGGGTTCTTCACGGGGCGAGTTATTCATGCGCTTGATGCTGGAGTCTACTTTGCTTACGTTTATTTCTTTGGTTATTGGGGTTCTCCTTGCTTTGGCGGTCGTGCCGTTTGTCAATGATTTATTGCAGACACGTGTCGATATGAATGTATTGGGTAGACCTGTCTGGCTATTGGCTTTGGTTTCATTAACGGTTGTCGTGGGAGTTTTATCCGGCTTACTGCCTGCTATCATTATTTCTTCTTCTAAACCGATCGAGGTGGTAAGGGGTACGTTCCGGGCTAAGACGAAAATGGTATTCAGTAAGTTCTTTATCGTATTCCAAAATGTGATCACGATCACGATGATCGCCGCCTCTATCACGATGGTTTGCCAGATCGTTCATATGATCAACGCTCCTGTCGGATATAAAACGAAGAATTTATTGGCTATGCGATCGGTGGATGAAAGGCAGTTATCCGCTTTTGTCGGTGAGTTGAAAGGTTTGTCATGCGTAGATAGGGTCGGGAAGACTCAAGGATTGCCTTTATTCGGTAGTAATAATTGGACTTCTACTTATCAGGGGCAAAATATATCTTTTCAGCAATTCGTTATGGATAAGGATTGTTACGATATGCTGGGATTGGAGATTTTGCGTGATAACCATTTAACGACAGAGGGCTGGTTCCTAAACGAGCAAGCGATGCGTGAGATGAACTTATCGGAGGATGCGACCTCTTTTATGTTGGATAGGCACGAAAGGCCGATAGCGATAGCGGGTATCGTCCGGGATTTCTATTGCTTTGGAAATGTGACGACAGGGATGAACCCTGTCATGTTCCGTTTCTTGAAAGATAATGAAGCTCCTTGGATGATTTTGATCGAGACACAAGGTGATCCTTTCGCCGCAAAGGAGGCTATCGGTAAAGTATATGAGAAAGTGACCGGACTTGAGTTTGAGGCTTTCTTCATGGATGAGAGTTTACAAAACTCATTCGACTCGCAAATCCGTTTGGCAAAGATCGTAATCGTATTCTCGATAATCGCCATCCTTATTTCTTTGCTAGGCTTATTGGCGATGTCCACTTATTTTATCCAACAGCGTTTGCAAGAAGTATCCGTACGAAAGGTATTTGGTTCCAGCAACCGGCAGATATTGGTTAAGCTCGTATTCACGTTCTTGAACTATGTGTTGATCGCTTTCGTGATCGCCATACCTATTATTATGTACTTTATGAAAGATTGGCTGTCCGACTATTCGTATCGTATCGGTTTAAGCCCGCTGATATTTATCGCTGCCGGCTTATTCTGCCTCATGATCTCGTTTGTCTCTGTCTTTTTCCAGAGCTACCGGGCTGCCACATCGAATCCGGTGGATAGCTTTAGGCATAGGCTTTAGTAACTTTTAAAAGGAAATATCATGAACTCAATCGTACGAAATTTCGTTTTTGTGATCAGTCGTTTTAAAATGGCTAGTTTCTTGAATGTAGCAGGATTATCTGTGGCTTTTACAGCTTTCTTGATCTTGTTCATGCAAGTTCGTTACGAGTGGGGATACGATCGTTTCCATAAGCATGCCGACCGGTTGTATCGCTTGGAGATCGTTCACAATAATAAAGGGGCGCAAGTCGTATTGAACCGCCCGCTTATCGATCGGTTCTTGGCCTCCTCTCCACATATTGAGGAGGGGTCGCTAATCAATCGGTGGGGCGATAAGAAGTATATCACGGTGGATCGGGATGGTGAGCGGATGACTTTCCATGAGGAGCTCTATGCCTGCTATCCCTCCTATGCTCGTGTTTTTGACTTTGATATGGTGGAAGGTGAGGCGGCGGCGTTGGAGGAGAAGGGTCGGGTATTGATACCGGCAAGTATGGCTCATCGTTTCTTTGGCGATCATCCGGCGGTCGGGCAAGTCTTGATCGGAGAGGGGTGGACGTCCGAGGTGGGAGGTGTCTACCGGGACTTTCCCTCCAACTCGATCGTCAGTAATGCGGTCTATCGGCGCATATCGGACAAGGAAGGCGCAGGCGCTTGGATGCAAAATAATTTTGAGTGTTATCTCCGTCTGGATAATCCGGCCTCCGCTCCGGATGTCTTGGCTGGTTTCGAGAAAAATTTCCGCCACGACGAATGGAATTGGAAAACGAGACAATTGCGCTTGACTTCTCTGCCGGATATCTATTTTAAGACTGACACGAGCTACGATTCACAGAAGCAAAAGGGGAGCTATGCCCAGCTTCAAGCGCTATCTGCTATCGCTATCTTGATCGTATTGATAGCGGTCATTAATTTCATGAACTTCAGCAATGCTTTGGTGCCGGTCCGTTTGCGGGGCATCAACACGAGGAAGGTATTGGGGAGTCCGGTATCGGCGCTCCGGATGGCCGTGGCCTCGGAGGCGGTGGGGATGTGCCTGTTGTCTTACCTGATCGCTTTGCTGCTGGTTCGCCTGTTGTCGAAGACCGGGTTTGTGGATTTGGTCAGTGGAGGCATTTCCTTGGAGGGGCAGATGCCCTTGTTGATCGCCTGTGGAGGCTTTGTGTTGCTGATCGGACTTATCGCTGGTTGCTGGCCGGCTTGGTATATCACCTCTTTCTCTCCGGCACTGGTGCTGAAAGGAAATTTTGGCTTATCTCCCAAGGGGCGCTCGTTCCGCAATGTGTTAGTAGGATTTCAGTTCGTGGCCTCTTTTATTTTGGTTATAGCGGCTTTGTTTATCACGTGGCAGAATTACAATATGCTTCATACGCCGCTTGGATTCGATAGCGAGCGGATTGTCACCGTAAAGCTAAACCGTAATCTGAGCAGGCAACCGGAGAGCGTGCGTCAGCGGTTGGGGCAACTCTCCTCTGTCGAGGCCTTGTCGTTTACCTCAAGAGTGCTTGGCGCTGAGGATAATTACTCCGGCTGGGGACGTACCTACGTGGATGAGGATATCCAATTCAAGGTGGTGCAGGCAGACTCGGAGATTGAGCGGGTATTGGCCCTTCCTATTCTGGAGGGGCGGGGATTCCTGCCGGAAGACCAGTTGAGCGATGGCACTTATTTGTTCAATGAGGAAGCGAAACGGACCTATGGGCTGAAAGCGGGAGATCCAATCCGGTTGGACTGGGGAGATTTACATCGTAGGGAGAAGATCGCCGGTTTCGTGCCTGACCTGAAATATAACTCGTTCCGGGATAAGCTGGAGCCGTTCGCCATCTTTGTCGGAAAAGATATTATGGCTGGGACCTTGACGAACCTGATGATCCTTGTTCGCCCGGGGACGGACTACCGTCAACTCTCGCTAGACATAGAGAGCTCCTTGCGGGAACTAGATCCTGATTATCCCCTTGATATCCATTTGTTCAACAATATCCAAGAGAACTTGTACCAGAAAGAGCTGCTACTTGGCAAACAAATCTTGTTCTTCAGCTTGATTGCCGTATTTGTGTCTTTGGTAGGCGTATTTGGTGTTGTCTTGTTTGAGAGCGAATATAAACGGAAAGAGATCGGTATCCGGAAGGTATTTGGCGCTACCGTGATGGACTTGTTGCGGAAGCATAACCTATCGTATCTATGGATCGTCATGATCTGTTTCGTGATCGCCTCGCCGATCGCTTGGTACGGCATTGAGCGCTGGCAAGAGAATTTCGCCTTGAAGGCTCCGCTCCATTGGTGGATTTTCCTCTTGGCTTTCCTTGCCATTACGATCATCACGTTGCTCACGGTTACGATCCAGAACTACCGGGCTGCCAGCACGAATCCCGTGGACAGCATCCGGCAGGGATGTTGATATCGGCCCTTCAGATCCCGAACAAGAACGGTAACGGTTTGCTGTCCTTGAAATCTTTGGCGGTGTTTCCGGCGTAAATCTCGCCGTCTGTGAGCGTTAGTTTCTTGATAGGTGTACCTGCCTTGAAGTCCAAGCTCTTGAAATCTACCCAAAAGATATCCGGGCTTAAAGTAGACTCGAAGTAATATACCTTATTCTTCTGGTCGGCTACCGTACGCCAGCGGGTAGAGGAGATATTCGGTTGATCCGGGGTCGTGATTCCCAGAGGTACCGATACGTTACGCATTACGCTGAATACCCCGGCTACCGCTTCCCGGAAATTACTTGTCTGCGGGATGGCGTGGATATAGAAAGAGGCACGCACGAAACGATCGGAAGCTCGGTTCGTACCCGGCAACATGACTAAGCCGCCTATCTGTTGCCAGTAATCGTTTAAGGTTAGTTGCTTATCGTATGTAGGGGAATTCGTCATGACTTGGCATTCCCGTCCCTCGTGGATAACCAAGTTCCCGTTCAGGTATTCGAAGATAGCGCTATTTCCTGAAGCGTCCGAGATCGAGAGATGCAAGGTCGATTTCGCCCCGTTCGGGAGATCCGGATCGTCGATGCGGAAGACCTCCTTGCTTAACTCGGCAACCGCCTCATCTACCGTGGCGAAATTATCGAGTACATACTGCGTCCAGATGCTAAGCCCCATAACCGGGCGGTTATCGTCCGGTCGGAAATAAGATGACTCGGTGAGGAACAATAGGTTGGCTACAAGTCCCTTCTCGTTCATGCCGTCGCACGTACCGATATCATACCCGGCGGTCACCACGCTTCCGTATTTCGAGGTCCATTGGATGGTATTATCGGATATCGCCCCCCTTCTTTGCACTCCCCGGGGGAAGAGGTAAAGGTTGGATTGCGGGTCCTCTTTCCAATCCATGGTACGTCCGGTTACGACCATATTGTCCGGCCCGAGGTAAACGGCCCTTGTACACGCCTCGCTTCCCGTAGGGTTCATGAACATGAGCAAGCCGGCGAAAAGAGAGGCCAGTGTTAAATTCTTTGATTTCATAAGATCTATATTATTAGGATAATCTATTTATGAAACAAGTGGCTTTAAGGAATGTTTAGGGATGGTTTAGAATGATATACGAGATACGGAGCCGTGTGAGTAGCCCTAATTTCGTTTTTAGGCTTTCATATCGTTGAGGATGCGGAAGCGTTGGGTATGGGAAGCCAACGATACGATTTGAGCTCCTTGGACGATAAATAAGTGCGGTTTCTACCGTGATAAAAACATTTAATAACATCCTTTTTATCGGGCTTATTACTTCAAAGGCGTTATCTTTGCCCATGAATAAATAACAGTTTTGGGAGTACAAACTAAAAACAATTTGATTATGTTCTCAGGTATTGTAGAAGAAGCGGCTCAGGTAGTAGCCCTCCAATCCGATAAAGGAAACCTTCATCTGACGATGAAGTGCTCATTCGTGAATGAGCTGAAAATAGATCAGAGCGTGGCTCACAACGGCGTTTGCCTTACGGTGGTAAGCATGACGGAAGATACGTATACGGTTACCGCTATCAAGGAGACCTTGGAACGTTCGAACCTCGGGAACCTGAAAGTGGGCGATAAGGTGAACTTGGAGCGTAGCATGTTGATGAACGGCCGTCTGGACGGGCATATCGTACAGGGGCACGTGGACCAGACCGCCGTTTGTGCGGAGGTGAAGGAGGCGGACGGCAGCTGGTACTATACGTTCGAGTACGCTTTTGATAAGGAGATGGCCCGGCGGGGGTATATGACCGTGGAGAAAGGCTCCGTTTGCGTGAACGGCGTCAGCCTGACGGTATGCAACTCCCAGCAAAACAGTTTCCAAGTCGCTATCATCCCTTATACGCACGATAACACGAACTTTTGCCAGATCGAGAAAGGTACGGTAGTGAACCTAGAGTTCGATATTGTCGGGAAGTATATCAGCAAGATGATGCAGTTTAAATAAGGTTCGAAGAATTTCCTATCCATAAAAGGCTTTAGCGGTATCTGATGATCCCGGCTAGAGCCTTTTCTATCTACAGACAATCTTAATTCCGTGCGTGTACGATTAAAAACGTTTTAAGTAAATTTTCACTAACCAAAACTATCCTTGGTATGTTTATTGTTATATAATTATATGAGAAAAATAGACTAAACATATCAGATTATGGCCTATATCGATTATTACAAGATTTTGGGGGTGAACAAGGACGCTTCTCAGGATGATATCAAGAAAGCCTATAAGAAGTTGGCTCGGCAATATCACCCTGACTTGAATCCGAACGATCCCGACGCCCATCGTAAGTTTCAGGAGATCAATGAGGCGAACGAGGTGCTTAGCGATCCGGAAAAGCGTAAGAAATACGACCAGTACGGGGAGAATTGGAAACATGCGGATGAGTTCGAGGCTCAACGGAAGCAGTACGGCCAGCAAGGTGGCGGCTTTGGCGGCGGCTTCTCGAACGGTGGAGGTACGTATTGGTCTTCCTCCGGCGATGATGGAGAGTTCTCGGATTTCTTTGAGTCTATGTTTGGTTCCCGCCGGGGTGGCGGTGGCCGTTCTAATCATGGGTTCCGTGGACAGGATTACACGGCCGAATTGCACTTATCCTTGATGGATGCGGCCAAGACACATAAGCAGGTGATCACCGTGAACGGCAAGAACCTGCGTATCACGGTTCCCGCCGGCGTAGCCAACGGGCAAACCATTAAGCTGAAAGGCCAAGGCGGGCCGGGCATGAATGGAGGCCCTGCCGGTGATTTGTACATCACGTTCATTATCCCGGACGACAGCCGTTTCAAACGGGTGGGAGACGATCTGTACCTGACTGTCCCCTTGAACCTCTATACGGCGGTCTTGGGTGGCGAGCAGATTATCGATACCTTGGATAGCAAGGTGAAACTGAAAGTAAAAACGGGCACGCAAAACAATACGAAAGTCCGGTTGAAAGGTAAGGGATTCCCTGTTTACAAGAAGGAGGGGCAGTTTGGTGACTTGATCGTCACGTACTCGATCGAGGTGCCGACCAACTTGACAGAGAAACAGAAGGAATTGTTCCGGGAAATACAAAGTCTAAATTAAAAACAGGTGTATTATGCAAACAGATTTAGTTATTGTCAGTGAATACTGCCAGAAATGCCATATAGACCCTTCGTTCATCATTTTGCTGGAAGAGGGAGGTTTGATAGACATTAATATCACGGATGGAGAGAGGTATCTCTTCTCTTCCCAGCTCCGTGATCTGGAACAATACACACGTATGTATTACGACTTGTCTATTAACATCGAGGGAATCGAGGCCATTCATCATATGCTGGACCGGATGCGGAATTTGCAGGCGGAGATACAATCGTTGAGAAACCGTCTGCATTTATATGAACCATTCGGTTTTGATACGATCGAGAATTTCTAGTGTCAAATTGCTGCTAAACAAGGCTTCACTGCCCGATAGCGAAGGGCGTATGCAAACAAATTGAAAATATTTCTTGAAAATGTTTGGAAGTTTGGAATGTAATATATACCTTTGCACTCGCAATCAGGAAATGATAGCGACTATATCGCGGAGTGGAGCAGTGGTAGCTCGTTGGGCTCATAACCCAAAGGTCGTAAGTTCGAGTCTTGCCTCCGCAACTAAAAAGTCTTCAAGTCATTGACTTGAGGACTTTTTCTCTATTCAATCAAGCGATCGGGCGATGCGACCCCGACGGAAACGAATAATAAGCTATGCTTATTTCTTCCGTAAAGGCCCTTTGTTCTTCCAGAATCCCAATTTATAATAGATATAGGTGATTGTAAGCCCGATGCAAAGGCTGGCGCCGATGGCCCACCAGATACCGCTCCGTCCCCAGATAGAGCTAAACCAATAGGCGAGGGGAATGCGTATCAGCCAAAGACAAGTGATGCTTACTGCCATCGGGAACAGGGTATCGCCAGCTCCCCGTAATGCCCCGTTGAAGACGTTCAAGCCGCCGTGCACGACAAAGAATCCTCCCATGATCAATAAATATTCCTTGCCAATCCGGATCACCTCCGGGTCCTTGGTGAAAGCCAGCATCATCTTGTCCCCGAAGAAATAGATGGCCGTGAAGGTTGCTAGACCCAGCAATAGGTTGACAAGCATGGCGAATCGTACCCCGTCACGTACCCGGTCCAAGTGCCCAGCTCCGATGTTTTGCCCGCAGAAAGCAGCTAGCGCCCCAGAGAGGGTCAATACCGCTTGGATGATGATCGTGTCGATCTTTCCCGCTGCCCCGTAAGCGGTGAGCGTATCCGTGCCGAAACTGTTCACGATCCCCAGCAAGGCAATCAATCCGAGCGAGATGGCACATTGCTGTACGCTGGAGGGAAGCCCGATGCGGAGCCCTTCCTTGAACAGTCCCATATCGAACAATAAATCCTGTTTCTTGATAGAGAGCAGGGGATGGGTGTTGTTCACGTAGCCTAGGGCCACGCACATGCCGATCCCTTGGGCGATCACCGTAGCCCGTGCCGCCCCTTCGATCCCCCATTTGAAAACGACAATGAAGAGTAAATCCAAGGCGATATTCAAGATCGTGGTAAGCAGGATAAACAGCATGGGGCGCACGGACTCCCCGACACCCCGCAATATGGAGATAATGCTATTGAAAGTGACGAACAAGAACGTACCCCCTACATAAATCCTGAAATAAGCGACCGCCTGCGGGATCACGTCCTCCGGCGTGTTCGTCAGCCTGAACATCGGCTCGGCAAAAATAATCCCCGCTATGGACAGCAATACCCCTGCGACCAACATGAAGATAAAGAAAGATGAGAAGGCTTTTTGCACCTTATCGAACTCCTTCGCCCCGAAAAACTGCGAGATCACCACCGACGTTCCGCTTCCGATACCGATCACCAGCGAGATAATAAAGTAATAGATGAAGAAGGAAGCCGATACCGCCGCCAACGACTCTTTCCCTAGAAACTGCCCGACAATGACGCTGTCGGTCACGTTATAAAGTTGTTGCAGCAGATTGCCGATCAGCAAAGGGAAAGCGAAACGCAGGATCACCTTCCATACCGCCCCACTCGTCAAATCCCTATTTCCTGTATTAATTTTCAATTCTCAATTCTCAATTTTCAATTCCCTATAGGTCTTTCAGCAGGATATTGTCGTTTGCCTTTATCATATCCTCACGTGTCTTCAGCAGGGCTTTCCATTCCTTGCTGAAAAGCTTGCTCGTGTCAATCTTGAAGTTCTCGGAACCATACTCGTCCATGCGGGTCAGCAGGTAGCTGACCGTGATCTTATTGACATCGATCGCCGGCTGGTAGTATGCCACACGGTCGTCATTCCCGTAATTCACCTCGATGATGATGTTCAACTCCGTGAGCAGGTATAGGATCTGTGTCGTTATGCGGATAGGGATGCGGTAAGCGTCGGATAGCTCGTCGGCCGTATAGGGTTTCTCGCCTTTCACGAACCGTTTGATGATCAGCGAGGCGATCAGCAGGGTCAGGAAATCCTTGTACCGGCGGCTGATACTTTTGCTGTCCCTCTCAAAGCTGAATTTCTTCACGTTCTGGGAGGCGTACGACAGCTCTGCGCCAAACAAGCAAATCAACCAAGAAAGCTGCAACCAGAGCAACAACAAAGGCAGTGCGGCGAAACTACCGTAAATAGCGTTGTACTTGCTCACCCAAATCTGCCCGCTGATATAAATAAATTGGAACAACTGGAAGGCGCAACCAGCGATAAAGCCTGCCACCAACCCGTTCACGAACCTCACTTTCGTATTCGGCAGGGAGACGTACAGCCCCGTGAAAGCCAATGTCGTGATAATATAGGGCGCTATATGCAAGAACAACTCCATGAGCGGCGTAAAAAATAAGTATTGCCCCAAGAACGAGTTCTGCAAAGTAGACATGAAGATGGATAAACCGCTGGATGCCGTCATCAGCACCGGCAGCACGAGGAATAAGGCCAGATAATCGGATATCTTCCGGTACCACGGCCGGGATTTCTGGATCTGCCAGATATCGTTGAACGTATCCTCTACGGACGAGATCAAGTTGATCACCGTATAAAACAACAAAATCAAACCGACCCCGATGATCACTCCCCCCTGCGCCTGCGCCAGATAGCTCTCCACGAACTCAAACGCCTTGTTTAGCTCCATCTCGTGCCCGGGGAAATAATCGAACAACTCCTGCCGTACCGTCCCTTGGAAACCGAAGCCCTTAGCTATACCTAATAATACGGCCAGCAAAGGTACGATAGATAACAAGGTACTGTAGGTAAGCGCCGACGCCTTGGTTTGCAGGTTCTCGCTCTGGAAACCCCGCACGGCGAGTATAACCGTCTTGATGATATTGATATAAATCTCCTTCAGCCCACTAACTTCATTCTCGGTAATCCGCCAAATGTCGTAGGTAACGAAACGGATGGTTCGTGCTAATAATGCGCTGATCCGTTCTCCAATAGGTTTCTTTTCTTCCCGTGGCTTGTTTTTGGGCATATCGGCACATGATTTAATTGGCAAATAAAAAAAGCAGTCTGCCTATAAGCCGGGTCCTGTACCTCTTTGGAAAGAGGCGCCTGCCATTTATCTTGTCTTACCGTCGCCGGTAAGCTTTAGCGGTCTACCCCCCGGCATCGGACGAGCCATCCTACATGCGCCGGTATACATGACCTTACAACCCATAAGACGTACGGCATCCCGTATCGCTACGGGACCCGGTGAGCTCTTACCTCACCTTTTCACCCTTACCGGACGAGTCCGGCGGTTATTCTCTGTTACGTTACTCTACCCTCACGGACAGCTTCCCGTTAAGAAGTATGGTGCTCTGTGTTGCCCGGACTTTCCTCACACCCGAAGGTGAGCGACAGACCGGCAGACTGCGATAGGACAAAGATAGGTATTTTAGTTGACAGTTGGCGGTCGGCGGTTGACAATTATTTTGGAGACGCATAGGAGAGATAGGATAACATTTTCTTTTTCAGCCGTAAACATATTCTGTCTCCTAGGTGTTTTTTATACGAGCAGGGATTCTAGATTGCCAGTAACCGACTGTCATTTATCGATTGCCGACTGTCAGTTATCGCATGTCAACTGTCAATTCGTCTGCTGTTTAATTGTTAAAAAGGTACTTTGCAATACACAGTACTGTTAAGTGCGGTTAAGCCCCTGTGATGCCTCGTTAAAAGTGATAAAAAATACGATGGAAATGGAATATCCGCACAATTTTTGAGTTTTCTTTGCCGTAAAGAAACTGTTAAATTTAAGTGTTTAATTAAATAAGAAAAGTATGAAAAATATCTGGAAGAATGTGCTTGGTGTTGCTCTGATAGCAGCCATTAGTTCTGGTGCTGCGATCGGAACGAGTACTTACCTGATGAATAAGAATCAACGTCCGGTGGAGTTGGCCTCCGGAGTTGAGAATACCTTCAAGCAACCGTATCGATTGACGAATTATGGAACCGTGGCCGCCGAGAATATCGATTTCACTACGGCCGCCGAGAGCGCCATCCACGGGGTTGTCCATATCAAGGCCACGGCTAACGCGCAAGCCTCTAACGGGGACGGCGGTCAGCAGTATATGGACCCGTTCGAGTATTTCTTCGGCTTCGGTGGCCGTGGAGGGTTCCAACGTCCGCAACAGCAACCTCGTGTGGGCGCTGGCTCGGGTGTCATTATCTCTACGGATGGTTATATCATCACGAACAACCACGTGATCGACGGAGCCGATGAGCTGGAGGTTACCTTGAACGATAACCGGAAATTCCCGGCAAAGATTATAGGGGCTGATCCGACAACAGATATCGCCTTGATCAAGATCGAGGCAACCGACTTACCTACGATCCCCTTTGGTGATTCTGAGAAGTTGAAAGTAGGTGAGTGGGTGTTGGCGGTAGGTAACCCGTTCAACTTGACCTCTACCGTTACGGCAGGTATCGTGAGCGCTAAGAGCCGTGGTAACATCGGCGCCGGCGGCAAGGATCGTAGCAAGATCGAGTCGTTTATACAGACAGACGCCGCCGTGAACCCGGGTAACAGTGGTGGGGCGCTAGTGAACACGAAAGGCGAGTTAGTCGGTATCAATACCGCTATCTACTCCGAGACCGGTAACTTCGCCGGATACTCTTTCGCCGTGCCTATCAGCATCGCCGGTAAGGTGGCTAACGACTTGAAGCAATTCGGAACCGTGCAGCGTGCTGTATTAGGCGTATTGATACAAGACCCGCAATACGTGCCCGACGCTGAGAAAGAGAAAGTGAAAGTATTCGAGGGCGCTTACGTAGGTGGTTTCGCCGAGCGCAGCTCCGCTAAGGAAGCCGGAATCGAGAAGGGTGACGTGATTGTAGCCGTGAACGGCGTGAAGATCAAATCGTCTAGCGCTTTGCAAGAGCAGATCAGCAAATACCGTCCGGGCGACAAGGTAGAGTTGACGATCAACCGCAACGGTAGCACGAAGAAATTCACGGTAGAACTCCGTAATGCGCAAGGTAGCACCAAGGTCGTGAAGGGTGGTGACAGCGCAGAGGTTATGGGCGCAGCGTTCAAGGCTTTGAACGACGAGCAGAAACGTAAGTTAGGTGTAAGTTATGGTATCGAGGTCACCGGTCTGACCAGCGGCAAACTGAAAGACGCCGGTATAAAGAAAGGCTTCATTATCATGATTGTAAACAACCAGAAGATCTCTGCTCCGGAAGACTTGGAAAAGATTGTGGAAAGCATACTTCAAGGACGTACGGAAGATCAAGGCCTCTTCATTAAAGGCTTCTACCCGAACGGACGTACGAAGTACTATGCGATAGATCTTGCCGAATAAGATAAACAAGGACTGTAGTCTTATAGGTGTGAAAAGATTGTTAAAGGTTTTTAATTGGCTGGATGTGGGGTGCATCCAGCCAATTCTTTCAACAAAAATGGTTATCTTTGCACCCCGTATTCTCAATTAAACAAATTGAATGAGACAATTAAAGATCACAAAGTCCATTACCAACCGCGAAAGCGCTTCGCTGGATAAATATCTTCAAGAGATTGGTCGAGAAGATCTTATCACGGTAGAAGAGGAAGTGGAATTGGCACAGGCTATCAAAAGAGGAGACCGTAGGGCGTTAGAGAAATTGACCCGTGCGAATCTCCGTTTCGTCGTTTCTGTGGCTAAGCAATATCAGAACCAAGGTTTGAGTTTGCCCGACCTTATTAATGAGGGTAACTTAGGCTTGATCAAGGCTGCCGAGAAATTCGATGAGACGAGAGGTTTCAAGTTTATTTCCTATGCTGTATGGTGGATTCGCCAATCTATTCTGCAAGCTTTGGCAGAGCAGTCAAGAATCGTGCGTCTTCCGTTGAACCAAGTAGGCTCGCTGAACAAGATCAGCAAGGCCTTCTCCAAGTTCGAGCAGGAAAACGAGCGCAGACCGTCTCCAGAGGAACTTGCTGATGAGTTGGATATCCCGGTGGATAAGATTTCCGATACCTTGAAGGTGTCCGGACGTCATATTTCCGTGGATGCCCCGTTCGTGGAAGGCGAAGACAACAGCCTTTTGGATGTGCTTGTGAACGATGACGCTCCTATCGCGGACCGGTCGTTAATGAACGAGTCATTGGCTAAGGAAATTGATAGAGCGCTTGCTACACTGACCGAAAGAGAATGTGAGATAATCAAGATGTTTTTCGGTATTGGCTGTCAGGAAATGACATTGGAAGAGATTGGCGACAAATTTGGCCTCACTAGAGAGCGTGTCCGCCAGATCAAGGAAAAAGCAATCAGAAGATTAAGACAAGGAACTCGTAGCAAGCTTCTAAAATCGTATTTAGGCTAATTTAAGGAATTATTGAGTTGGCGAAGGCTCCGGTCCGAAAAGGATTGGGAGCCTTTATTTTTTTTCTTAACTTTGCCACTGGAATATAATACCATAAAAACTATATAAATGACTACAAGACGTAATTTCCTGAAAACAGGATCTATTTCCTTGGCCGGCCTGTTGGTTGGCGAGAAGGTATACTCCGCCGTGAGTACGCCCGACAATAAAAAGAGTTTTAGCACGATCGCCTCTAAGGTGACCGGCGATTACGCCAGCAAGCGCCCGGCTCCCGAGGCCCGTAAGTTTACCTCCAAGGCGGTAGAGGAGCAGCTGAAGGCTTCCAAGGCCCGTATCAAGGACCCGAAGCTGGCTTGGATGTTCGAGAACTGTTACCCGAATACCTTGGATACGACTTGTGAGTTCAAGATGGTAGACGGCAAGCCGGATACGTTCGTGATCACCGGAGATATTCACGCCATGTGGTTGCGTGACTCCTCGGCGCAGGTTTACCCCTTCGTCACCTTGGCGAAGAAGGATAAGGACTTGCGGCAAATGCTGGTCGGAGCTATCAATCGCCAGACCGCCTGCATCCTGATCGATCCCTACGCTAACGGCTTCAACGAAGGCCCTACCGGGAGCGAGTGGGAGAGCGACCGCACGGAGATGAAGAAAGAGCTTCACGAGCGTAAATGGGAGATCGACTCGCTTTGCTACCCGATCCGCTTGGCGTATCATTATTGGAAAGAGATTGGCGATACCTCCGTATTCGACAACAAATGGGAGAAGGCAATGGAGGCCGTTTACCGTACCTTCCGTGAGCAACAGCGCAAGGATAGCCTCGGGCCGTACCGTTTCTCCCGTGTGACGGACCGCCAAGGCGATACCCTCTTGAACGATGGTTGGGGTAGCCCGGTGAACCCGGTGGGCCTAATCGTCTCTTCTTTCCGTCCTTCCGACGACGCTACGCTGTTCGGCTTCTTGGTACCATCGAACTTGTTCGCTATCACCTCGCTTCGTCAGGTGGCTGAGATTCTTCGTGTCGTAAGAAATAACACGGACTTGGCCGGCCGTTGCGAGGCGTTGGCCAACGAGGTAGAGGAGGCCGTGAAGAAATATGCCATCGTGGAGCATCCGGAATTCGGTAAGGTGTACGCTTTCGAGGTAGATGGTTACGGCAGCCGTGTTTTCATGGACGACGCTAACGTACCGAGCTTGCTGGCTTTGCCGTTCTTGGGTTGCGTGGACGTGAACGACCCGATTTACCAGAATACCCGCCGCTTGGTGCTGAGCCCTTCCAACCCTTACTTCTTCAAGGGAAAGGCCGGCGAGGGCATCGGCGGTCCGCATATCGGTTTCAACTATATCTGGCCGATGAGCTTGATCATGCGTGCTACGACTTCCAACGACGAGAAGGAGATCCGGTATTGCATAGAGACGCTTCGTGATACGGACGGAGGCACGGGCTTCATGCACGAGTCTTTCCATAAGGACAATCCTTCCGATTACACCCGCTCGTGGTTCGCTTGGACGAATACTCTGTTTGGCGAGTTGATCGTGAAGCTGCAATCCGAAGGCAAGCTGAAAGACCTCCTCGGCTAATATCACCAAGGTTAATATCACCAATTGTAGAGACGGGACATGCCCCGTCTCTACAAGTCTGTAGCTGAGTGTATTTAGGCAAAATCAATCAAAACAACATAAATCTAAGCGGAATACATGAAAACAAATCAACTATTCATTCTGACAGGTCTGGCGGCGATAGCCTCCACCTCCTGTAGCCAAAAAGAGAATACGTCCGGGCAGCCCGCCAAGCCCATGAATATCCTTTACATCATGACGGACGATCACTCCTTCCAAACCATCAGCGCCTACGACAAGCGATACATCCAAACCCCCAACATCGACCGCATCGCAAACGAGGGCGTACGTTTCACCAATAGCTTCGTAGCCAACTCCATCAGTGGCCCCAGCCGTGCCTGCATGCTGACCGGCAAGCACAGCCACAAGAACGGCTTCATCGATAACGCCCATACCTTCGACGGCTCGCAGCAGACCTTCCCGAAGCTATTGCGTAAAGCTGGCTACCAAACCGCCATGATCGGTAAATGGCACCTCACCTCCGATCCCACCGGTTTCGATTACTGGAACATCCTCGTAGGCCAAGGCGATTACTATAACCCCATCTTCATCGATAACGGCGAGAAGCGTCAGATCGAAGGGTACGCCACGAACATCACGACCGATCTGGCTCTTGATTGGCTGGACAATAAACGAGACAAGAGCAAGCCTTTCTGCCTCCTGCTGCACCATAAGGCCCCGCACCGTACTTGGATGCCCGATACCTGCGACCTGCGTCTTTACGACGATGTGACCTTCCCGCTGCCCGAGAACTTCTACGACGATTACGCCGGCCGCATCGCCGCCTCGGAGCAGGAGATGAGCATCATCAAGGATATGGATATCGTATACGACTTGAAAATGGCCGATAAGGAGAACGAGATCCATTCCTCCAACGCCGATCTGGAGAAGTACGGCCGTGAGCTTTATAACCGCATGAATCCGGACCAGAAAGCCGCTTGGGACGCCTATTACGATCCGATCATCCAAGACTTCAAGGCGAAGAAACGCACGGATAAGGAGCTGGCTGAGTGGAAATACCAGCGTTATATGCACGATTACCTTCGGGTGATCCATTCCGTGGATCGGAACATCGGTATCGTGCTCGATTATCTGGAGAAGAACGATTTGCTGGATAACACGTTGATCGTCTACACCTCCGACCAAGGATTCTACATGGGCGAGCATGGCTGGTTCGACAAGCGCTTCATGTATGAGGAATCCTTCCGCACCCCGTTGCTGATGCGTCTGCCGGGTGGCAAGAAGGGTGATATCCCGCAGCTCGTGCAGAATATTGATTACGCCCCCACTTTTTTGGAACTGGCCGGAGCCCCCATCCCAGCCGACATCCAAGGCGAGTCCTTGCTTCCCTTGCTGAAAGGCGAGCGGCCGGAGAACTGGCGTAACTCCCTTTACTATCATTACTACGAGTATCCCGCCGAGCATTCCGTGAAGCGTCATTACGGCGTACGTGACGATCGTTATAAATTGATCCATTTCTACAACGACATCGACGTATGGGAGCTTTACGACCTCCAAGAAGATCCCCACGAGATGAATAACCTTTACGGTAAGCCCAGTTACGAGGCAGTGATGAAACGCATGCGAGACGAGCTTTATAAGCTGCAAAAACAATATGATGACCCTGTGGGAATACGCTTCAATGTGTCGGACTGATGAGAGCGGACATTCGTGTTCTGTTATCAGATTTTTTAATTAGTTGTGGATTAAGGTGCATAAAGGACTTGGAACTTGGGGGATGAGAAGTTGAGTCTTTGCGCTTGATGACTTAGCTCTTTGCGTTCTTTGATTTAAGTCATTGGCTTGAAGGAATTAAGTCTATCGTATGGCTCTTCTTTGCTTATGCGTGTATCGAATTAAAAAATGACTATAGGCAGGTTTCAAGTTTCAAGGTTTCATGAAACCTTTTTCTTCACACACACGGTGCGTACATTATATAGGTTTCAAATAAATCCCTTTATGTTTGTTATGCGGGATGGATAGCCTCGAAGAACTTGCGTAGCCACGACATGATGTTTTTACCCGAGGCGGACGGAGCGATCATGAGGAACTGTATTATATGTACTTGTGCGTGTGTGAGGAAAAGAGGTTCGTGAAACCTTGAAACTTGAAACCTATTTCCATGCCCATCCAGATATTGTCAACATCAGTACAGATAAATATATGTGCCTTTATCGTGTGCGTACATTAAAAGTAAGGATTGTTGAGCCATGAGAAAAAACTTGAAAAATAATGCCGAAAATGTTTGGAGGTTATGTTTTATAGCGTTACTTTTGCACCCGCATTCGAGAGAGAACGGCGATACCGAAATAATGAAACAAATTTTTCTTGAAAAAAGTTCTGAAATAATTTGGAAGTTTAAAAGAAAAACACTTATCTTTGCATCCACGTTCGCAAAACGAAAGCGACAAAAGGGTTCTTTGAGAGATTTACATAATTCAACAAGTAGTACAAGTATAGGAGAAGAAATTTTCCGGATTGATACCGTCAAAGAAGTATGACTTTGGACTACAATAACGGATTCCGGAGCGAGGATAATAAAACAATTTAAACAACGAAGAGTTTGATCCTGGCTCAGGATGAACGCTAGCGACAGGCTTAACACATGCAAGTCGAGGGGCAGCGGGGGTAGCAATACCCGCCGGCGACCGGCGCACGGGTGAGTAACGCGTATGCAACTTACCTATCAGAGGGGGATAACCCGGCGAAAGTCGGACTAATACCGCATGAAGCAGGGGCCCCGCATGGGGATATTTGCTAAAGATTCATCGCTGATAGATAGGCATGCGTTCCATTAGGCAGTTGGCGGGGTAACGGCCCACCAAACCGACGATGGATAGGGGTTCTGAGAGGAAGGTCCCCCACATTGGTACTGAGACACGGACCAAACTCCTACGGGAGGCAGCAGTGAGGAATATTGGTCAATGGGCGTAAGCCTGAACCAGCCAAGTCGCGTGAGGGATGAAGGTTCTATGGATCGTAAACCTCTTTTATAAGGGAATAAAGTGCGGGACGTGTCCCGTTTTGTATGTACCTTATGAATAAGGATCGGCTAACTCCGTGCCAGCAGCCGCGGTAATACGGAGGATCCGAG